>Ga0079226_10000169_pt1 | contig 41850 bp, 44 predicted proteins | sample Poulit2014_FD_76345 | JGI IMG/M metagenome (GOLD analysis project Ga0079226, IMG submission 76345) | Agricultural soil microbial communities from Georgia to study Nitrogen management - Poultry litter 2014 | ecosystem: Environmental > Terrestrial > Soil > Agricultural land | place: USA: Georgia...
ATTTTGAGCTGTTTTTAAAGGAATGTGAATGGCGATTTAATACGCCTAATTATAAAGAGCAGCTAAGCCAATTAAAATCAATGGTTAAAGGTAATTTAAACTAGCTTATCTATGTCAGCCCCTTTTTTTAAATTCCTTATAGGAAGGTATATAGATATAATTTTTCAAAAAAAGTATTTTTATCAATGCATTGTTGTTTTTTTAGGTGTATACAAATCTATTTTTTGCAAGATATTTTATGCAAGGATAAATAAATGAAAAGTTATGTTGTAATTATAAAATTTAGATGTTAATGTTGACTGAAGTAAAGAAAAGCAACTGATTGTGGATGACACTAATAAACTAAAACATCCATCAGCTATTAATTTACTACTAGTAAATTTGATAATTGATTTAATCATACTTATTAAAATAATCACAGATAGTCATTATCAGCACTGAAAGCAACCAAAGATATAAGCCTTTCACTGTCTTACTAGTTAAATAAAAAGTTCCTGGGGAGGAGAGTACATGAGATCTAATATTTTTAACTATGCCGTAAAACACATAAGTGTTTGTGTTAAGGGAATTAAAGATTACCAGACTAACCAATTTTGGTTTGTGAGTTGGGAAATTTAATACCATTTTATAAGTGGCAAAAATTTTAAATTAGGGTCTTAATTCATACTCTAAGCTAGTTAGAATGATTAATAGAAACAATGGTTATTAATAATTAATAGCTCTATTCTTCTTTTGGAATAATATTAGCAAAAAATTAATCAATAAATATTATCTGCTTATTAATAAAAGGTAAGTTGACGTATTCAGCAATGTATTTTATTTCATTGTTGTGGTCTTTTGCGTCATAAATATTTTTAATTAGTCTGTCGGAGGGGGAGAGTAAACATGAATGTTATGAAATCAAAGAAAAGTTTAGTAAAGATATCCCAAAATGAAAGTTTTATTCAGAGTGAAATTGAATCCGATGATCCTTTTGTTCGAGTTCTTTACAAAGATTTGGAAGATAGGATTCAGATATATGAACAGGAAGGTTCTGGTATAGATCGACTGAAAATTTCAGATTTAAAAACAGAGCTGATTATGGCTTTGATAATCACAGGATTTTTAATAAGTGTTGTTTTATAAATACTGGATTTTAAAATACTGATTTTTTTATTTTTGGGGGTATATCTTGAGTAATTCTTCAATTTCAAAAGACGTTGCATTTGGTTTTCTGCCAGCACAAAAAAAAGATAGAATTTTTGGTCAATGGGATTTAACATTTGTTCTATTGGGAATAGCTGTATCATGTTTTGCTTTACTTACAGGTGCTTATGCTGGGGTATGGTTGAATGCTAAAGAATCTATAGCTGTGATTCTCTTTGGGAATTCTTTTCCAGTTTTATTAGTAATGCCTATTGCTATTTATTTTACACGTTATGGTATTGATACCTTTATTGGCTTTAGAAGTGCATTGGGGTATTTAGGTTCAAATATATTTTATTTTATTTTTATGGCGATAACTATTGGTTATATGTCAATAGCACTATTCATGTCGGGTCAGGCACTTGTTAAAATTTCGAGTTTAACTAGCCTGCCAGATTTCTTTACCACGGCATCTACAGGCGCTCCATTTTTTGCAATAACAATTTTTATCTTCGTATTTGCAGCAACATATAGAGGCCCCTTATTTATAAGTAAGTTTAATAGAGTTGGTGTACCGGCAGTGCTACTTGTGATGTTAGGTATTATTGCGGTGTTATTTTTTAATGAAGGTGTTGATAAGCTATTTTCTTTATCTCCTTCAGAGCCTTATGATGAATGGTCTCGCTCATTTATGACTGCATTAGAAGTCAATATAGGGCTTGGTTTCTCATGGTTACCATATATTGGTCAGTATGCTCGTTTAGCGAAAACTGAAAAAGGAGCATTTAAGGCTGGCTTTCTAAGCTATGGTGTTTTAGTAGTGGTTGTTGCAGGTTTAGCTGCATTATCTGCATTGGTTGTATCTTCACTTGACCCTACAGATTGGATGTTTGTGATTGGAGGAAAAATTGGTGGCTTAATTGGATTAATATTATTGACTCTTGGTAATGTTACTGCGGCAATATTTTTAATGTATTCCCAGGCAATTAGTTTTAAGACTATTTTTCCAAAAAAGACTTGGATTGCAGCATTAGCAACGGCTATCCCAACAATATTTTTACTGCTTAGCTCATCATTTTACGATGCATTTGGATCATTTATTACTGTCATTGCCTACATTATGGCTGTGTTTGGGGGAATTGTAATTTCGGATTTCTTTTTTGTAAAGAAACAAGATATTTCTCTCCGTGATTTATATGACACAAAAGGATCCTATAAGTATTGGAAAGGATTGAATCCATCAGCTGTTATAGCATTTTTTACTGGCACAATAACGTATTGGAGTTTATATAATCCCATTACGGATACATCTAGTAAACTTTTTGAATATATAGGAGCGGGTATCCCTTCTTATTGTGTCGCATTAATTACCTATTATATTGTGGCTAAATATGTTTTTTCATACAAAGTAGACCATACGAAAACTAAAGAGCTTATCTCTATAGCCTCTAATTAATCTTAAGATTTCATCTATATATAATTAAATTTTTCATAAAAAATATAAGGAGGATTTCAGTGAAATTTTTTAATTATATTTAAAATGTGGATAAATATATCCGTAAATAATAATTAGTAAATTAAATATACAAAAATATAAATCCCAAAGGAGAAGTTACAATGTTTAAATCAACAAACTTGGATCAATTTACATTTCCATTCAAAGCAAAAACATATCGTTATTCTAATGACTTAGTAGAATTACCTGAGAAAAAAGTTAACTTTATGAAAATTACCCCAGAATATAAAGTTCAGATTGAACGTAAACGCCAAATTTTAAATGAAAAACCAGAAGCACGTTATCAATCTTTCCCGCATACGATGGAAATGCAATGGGAGTTTCTTGAAATGATCATTGATATGGCCGTGAGTGCATATCCTGAACATTTTTCCATTGAAAAAGTAGGGGATCAATGGACATTTGAAAATCGTATTTTAGGTGAAAAAGATGTCTTTATTTTTGGCGATGAAACAAGCCTTCCATTTGAACCATTTGACTATATTGGTCGCCATTTTCATAACGATTTTATGTTAATGGTACATCGAGATAACAACTATCATTTAGAAATTGGTCAGATCTCTTTTGCCGCATTATTCTCGGCTAACTGGAACGTTGGGATGAGCTTTAACGAAATTCATGCGCCGGTCCCATTTGTGAGTAGAACGGGTGTAGAGCTTGTGGATCGAATTCGTAAATTTTTATTAACAATTGAGCCTGGAAAACCGAGAACAAGAGTTAACTGGAACTTAATGGCTGATGCTTGGGATGTTAATTATGAATCAATGGATGAGTGGGGGCCTGAGCGCTATAAAGTAACGAAAGAAAATGCGGGTGAATTAGTGCATCTTCGTGTGGAAGAACAGTGGTTTATTAAGATGCCTCGTAGTAATGCTATTTTATTTGTTTTGGATACTCAATTCTTACCGTTAGAGGATTTAGTGATGAGACCTGCATGGCTAGAACTGACATATAGCAACTTGTCTGATATTCCTGATGCAATGGCTGAATATAAAGGAATGGCTCCATTTTTAGCGCAATCAGTAGAGTATTTAAAGAATTTAAGAGCCGAGTTAGCAAGTAACTAAAGGGGAGAGAAAGTTATGTCTAATATTATAGTTCACACAAATCCATCACTATATGATAAATCGGTAACCTTAAAAGAAACCTTTACACTCCATCCCCGTAGAAGTAGATATATCCTGGTTTCTGAATCAGGTTTAGAAAATGAGCTTGCGAATTTTGTAACAGAAATTGAAAGTGGAAATAAGTCTTATACGCTTTATACCGCCAGTGATTTACAAACAATGACTTCTTTTTTTGAAAATCAATTAATTGGTACTCAATTATATATTGTTGCGACATGGGATGTGGCACGCATGATTTTTGAGGCTGCAGTGAATGCTGGATTTACTGAAGATGAAATTCAAACTAAAGTTATTGGTAATAAAAAACGTTATGTTTATTGCATGAAATGTTTCCAGTTAAATGATGCAACGACAAAAGACAAGGAAATCCAATGTTCTACATGTGCAGCGATGTTAGCAGTCGGACCATTTTATTCCAAATTTCGTAAAGGAAACATTGGTTATCCTTTTAAACCTGTTGTGCAGTAAATCATACATTTAATCGGAGGATTATATGAGAATTTATGGAAATATTGATATGTACGTTGGTAAAATCGTACAGTTAACCGAAAGCGTAAAGCGTTTTTATTTATATCCAACAGATAATAAATTATTACCTGCATTTACAGGTGGCGCTCATATCACTACATTTGTTAATTCAAATGATAGTGTCATTGAAAGAGATTATTCATTAGTTAGTCATCCTACGAATAGATTGCACTATTCTATTTCGATCAATAGAGACACAAACTCTAGAGGTGGATCTGTTTATTGGCATGATGAAGTAAAAGAGGGGGATAAACTTCAAGTTACTCCTCCTAAAAACCATTTTCCATTAAGTTTTAAAGCAAAACATCATGTGTTTTATGCTGCAGGAATTGGTATTACGCCATTTTTAACAATGATTGAAGATCTTGAAGCTCAGGGTAAAACATTTGAATTACACTATGCCGCTCAAACACAAGAAAATTGCGCATATTATGATTATTTAAGTAAAAAATACCCTGGAAAAGTTCATTTCTATTTTTCACGAAATAAGAATCCCAATCGTATGACACCTGAAACAATGAAAAACCATCGTATCGGATCTCATGTTTACTTCTGTGGTCCTGTCTCAATGGTTGGTGAGTATCGTGATGCGGCTATTAATTATGGTTATCCCGCAGACTCAGTTCACTTTGAAGTCTTTGGATTAGCGGAAGGACCTAGAATGCCATTTAGAGTGTCGATTCCAGAGCAAGATAAAGTGATCGAAGTAACTGCTGAAGAAACCCTTCTGGAAGCATTGTTAGCAGCTGGAGTCGATGCTCCATACTCATGTAAAGGTGGAGGTTGTGGTCAATGTGAGGTCGTTGTAGTTTCAGGTGAAGTGGATCATAGAGATATTTTCTATAGTGATCAAGAGCGCGCGGAAAGAAAAGTGATTTTAACTTGTTGTTCTCGTTCGATAGATTCAAATGAAGAATTAGTGTTGAGTTTATAATCAATTATTTATTAATTAGGAGTCATCATGACAGAAGTACTAGCATTTAAAAATTACATCAATGGTGAATGGGTAGATTCTAAAAATACCGATTTAAATCAAGTTTTAAATCCAGCGACTCAGGAAGTTATTGCAACTACTCCAAGAGCAACGCAAGAAGAAGTAGAAAGAGCTATTGCAATTGCCAAAGAGGTTTTTGAAAGTGGTAAATGGTCAGAATTAACAGTGCATGAGCGTGCTGATTATTTAAATAAAATAGCGGATAAGATAGATGAGAGAGCTAATGAACTCATTGATTTAGAAGTTATGAATAATGGTAAGATTCGTGCAGAGGCTGAGTTTGATATTGGTGATTCAGCTGATTGTTTCCGTTATTATGCTTCATTAGTTCGTACACAAGTAGGAGAAACATTTAACGCACCGGCTTCTATGCAATCGATGATTGTGCGCGAGCCTGTGGGAGTCGCAGGGTTGATAGTTCCTTGGAACCTTCCATTAGTGATGGCTGTATGGAAAATCGCACCCGCTTTAGCGGCAGGAAATACGCTTGTTATTAAGCCTGCTGAATTAACACCTATCACATTAGTAAAGTTATTTGAAATTATTGATGAAGTAGAATTACCGAAAGGTGTTGCTAACCTAGTCATGGGTAAAGGTTCTGTTGTCGGTCAGATTCTTGCAGAAAGTCATGATATTGATATTGTCTCATTTACTGGTAGTACTGATGTAGGTAAACAGATCATGATTGCCGCAGCTGGAAACTTAAAGAAAGTCTCCTTAGAGCTTGGAGGGAAATCTCCTAACATTATCTTTGCAGATGCTGACTTTGAGACCGCTGTAGATCATGCTTTATTTGGTATTTTCTTTGGTGCAGGGCAAGTTTGTTCAGCAGGTAGTCGTATATTAGTGGAAGCTAGTATTTATGATAAATTTGTTAATCGTATGGTTGAGCGAGCATCCCAGATTAAAGTAGGACCAGGTAATGATCCAACTTCTGAAATGGGGGCAATTACGAGTCAAAAGCAATTAGATACAATTTTAAAATATATTGAAATAGGTCAAGCTGAAGGCGCGACTTTAGCCTTGGGTGGAAAGCGTTTAACAGAAAGGGGGCTCGATAGAGGCTACTTTATTGAACCAACTATATTTACTGATGTTACATCTAGTATGCGTATCGTAAGGGAAGAAATTTTTGGACCTGTTGTGGTCATTCAAAAATTTGAAAATGAAGAAGAAGCTATTAAGTTAGCTAATGATACGGTGTATGGTTTAGCTGGGGCAGTTTTTACCAAAGATGGTACAAAGGCTATACGAGTGATTAAAAAAGTTAGGGCGGGAATTACATGGGTTAATACTTATCATCCGACTTTTAATGAAGCCCCATGGGGTGGTTATAAACAAAGCGGGATTGGTCGTAGTTTAGGTTCATATGGGCTAGATGATTTCCAAGAAGTGAAACAAATTAATATTAATCTTGATGTTGAACCCTTAGGGTGGTTTAAAAACTAAATTAATGTTGTGTGATGATATAAAAGAGAAGCAAAAATCTTTGCTTCTCTTTTATGATGAGAAATATTTTTTAAGAAAAATTGAATGAGGCTGATGATGACAGGTAATTATCAAAATATTTTAGTAGCAATTGATGGATCTAAAGAAGCCGAATTGGCCTTTAAAAGAGCACTTGTTATTGCACAAAAAAACAATAGTATTGTTTATTTAGTAAATGTTATAGATCTTCGTTCTTATGTCGGATTAGAGGCATTTGATAAATCATTTCCAGAACGTGCTCGAGATATGTCAGAAGGGATGTTAGAGGAGTATAAGGAGAGAGCAATTACTAGTGGGATAGATAAGGTTTTTATACTTATTGAGTTTGGTTCTCCTAAAGAATTAATTCCTGTGGAAATTGCTGAAAAACTTAATATAGATTTGATTATTTCCGGTGCAACGGGCCTCAATTCTATTGAAAAGTTTTTTATGGGAAGTGTATCTGAAAATATAATGCGTCGAGCAAAATGTGATGTATTAATTGCTAGAGATAAGGAATAGGTGTAGATTTTAGATATTAAGATAGACCTTAAAATTTATTTTTTAATAGGGTTTGTTAAATATTCATGATTTCAATCAAACCTATAGGCTACAGCAACATTACTAACCTAATTGTTTTTCAACTTGTCATATCGTGTTGCTAAGTCACTTAAATTATTTGTTGAGATAGAGATTTACGCATTTTTTCAGATATATATCCTCGGTCAGTATTCAGTAATTGAGTTTCATTAAGGTCAATTTTCTAGATAAGTATTCAGTGTGATTTTTATATCCATGACAACCACGATCAGATGAGGCTTTGAAATCATAATTATTAATTAAGATATTGATTATCTTAGGAGATTTATCAGGTTTAGATCATCTTCTAAATGCATTAAAGAAATTATGCTATAAAGAAAAGATGATATAAAAAGCACTCAAAAATGCCTGAAATTTTCATGTATAATAATGCTTCATAAAATTTCTAACTTACAATAACTCAATAGGTGATTTCAGTGATGAAGGGAACAATGCGAATTTTAACGGCGGGACTATTTTTGGTGTCATCCTTATCAATGGCAGAGCAACTCTATATTAGTGATGCCTTGCAAGCGCCGATTCGTTCAGGTTCTACTGACAATTACCGTATTATTAAAATGATTAATGCCGGTGAACCAGTTGAGAAATTGTCTGAGCGTAATGGTTATGTACAGATTCGTTATGAGGGCGGAAAAACAGGCTGGATTCATCAAAGTTTTTTGATGAATGAACCAAGTGCGCGTAACTATATTGAAGAAGCGAAAGAACGCTATGAACCTTTGATGAATGAGAATAACGCATTAGAAGCGCAGATTGAGAAACTAAAAGAGCAGCAAGACAATGTAAAAAATCGCCTCAATGGTGAAAAGTCAGAGCTTGAGCTTGAATTAGAAGTTTTAAATGCAGAGAATGAAGCGCTTAAATCGGAGATTATTGAGCTTCGTAAACTCAATGAACATGAGATTGAGTTGGCACAGAAAAATGAAGAGCTGAATAAAAAAGATCATTTACAAAAAGTAGAAATTACCCGTTTAACGCAAGAAAATGCGCGTTTACAATCTGTGAATCGTAGTAGCGAATGGACTGCCGGCGCTCTGATTTTATTAGGCGGTATTATTTTAGGATCTGCGGTTCTTCCGCGTTTATTTGCAAAAACTCGTCGTAAACGTAGTTGGGATTTTTAAAAAAAGATTGACATTAAAGCGTAGAGCCGCTTTAATAAAATTTGCCGATTTGAAACAGCTTGCGGGCACAACAGCTAAAGCGTGATATAGAGAGTAATATTGATTGATAACGAATACTCAATGCGATTATAAAATCTCTATGCCAGAATAGTTGAAAGCCCGTAACGATTGTTACGGGCTTTTCTTTTTTGATGAGTTTTTGATGACGAGATATTGAGATAGTTGTGAATTTCGATAGAGCGTAATAAAGCACATTAAAATTAGTGTTGCCTTACATCGGCAAGGATTTGAGTAATATTAAAACATGCAGGGTTGCAATAAATTATTGTACAAACGAAAGGCCATATTTCTAGTGGTATTTCCAGCATTATTTATCAATATTATTTAAAACGATAAAAAATAAAGCGATAACAGATGTAAGGAATGATTATGCATAAGATTGAAGCGGCAAAGCGCCGCACATTTAAAAAGCTGCTATTTGCCGGCGCATTATTCATCAGTGGATTACTACTTTCAGGTTGTTTTAATGACACTGAGAAAGCCGACTCTACAGACGCAAAAAGAGAGATCGTATTTGGTACAACCGTAGGTGATTTTAGTACGATGGTTCGCGATAAGGTTGGACCGATGTTAGAGCGCCAAGGATATCGTGTGAAGCTGATTGAGTTTACAGATTATGTGCGTCCTAATCTGGCTTTAGCGGAAGGTTCTTTAGATATTAATATCTTTCAGCATCTCCCTTATTTAGAAGGTTTTAAAGCGCAGCATAATTTAGATATTGAAGCGGCGTTTCAGATTCCAACAGCGCCTTATGGTTTATATGGCGGTAAAGTGAAAACGCTTGATGGGGCATATTCCGGCATGACGATTTCCGCACCAAATGATCCTTCTAACTATGCGCGCGTATTAGTGATCTTAGATTATTTAGGGTGGATTAAGTTGAAGGACAATGTTGATCCTTTAACCGCATCTCGTCATGATATTGCAGAAAATCCGATGAATATCGAGATTATTACTTTAGAAGCACCGCAATTACCAAGATCTTTGGAAGATGTGGATTTCTCTGCAATTAACGGTAACTTTGCGATTAGTGCGGGTTTGAATCCTAAGGATGCAGTGTTCAAAGAGCCTAATTTCACATTTGTTAATTGGTCAGCAGTCAGAAGCGAAGATCGCGATAGCGAGTGGCTTAAAGATGTGACAGATGCGTTTAATTCAGAGGAATTTAAGCAATTTAGTGCAGAAAGATTTGAAGGTTATCAATTACCAGAAGTTTGGGAAGCTCAATAGATTGAGAAATAATGAACAATAAATAGCGTAGCAAATAGATTGAGAAATAATAGAATCACAAAAAATTATGATTTGTGATGTTCAGAAGCGATAAATTAGGAAGGAAATAAGTTTATGAAAGGTGTTTTTAAAAAATTGGCATTCGTCTCTTTACTTGGTGCAACAGCTGTCTTAGCAGCTTGCAACTCTGATGAAAAATCAGTGGATCAAACTACCAATGCTGACGTGAAGAAAATTCGTATTGGCACAACTGTTGGCGATTTTGCGGATATGGTGACAGATTCAGTGAAACCGCAATTAGAGAAGAAAGGTTATGATGTTGAGCTGGTGGTATTTACCGATTATGTACTTCCTAATAGAGCGCTTGCAGATGGTTCTTTAGAGATTAATACCTTCCAACATCTGCCATATTTGAACTCTTTTAAAACATTAAATGAGCTTGAGTTGACAGAAGTTTTCCAAATTCCAACAGGCCCATTAGGTATTTATAGTGGTCAAAAAGATGATTTAAGTGTGATCGCAAAAGGTGCGAAATTTGCAGTGCCGAATGATCCAAGTAACTTTTCACGTTCTTTAGCATTATTAGTCGATGCCGGTATTATTACGTTAAAACCGGGCACAGATTCGCTTAAAGCCACGAAAAATGATATTACTGAGAATCCCCATAACATCGAGTTAGTCATGATCGAAGCACCGCAATTACCGCGTGTACGACCAGATGTGGATTATGTTGTGATTCCAGGAAATTATGCCGCAAGCTCCAATATCCCATTTTCTGATGCGCTCTTTGCAGATCCTGGATTTGTCTTTATTAACTGGGCAGCTGTTAAAACAGCCGATATTGATGCGCCATGGTTAAAAGATGTGGCAGAAGCTTATAATTCTGAAGAATTTAAAGCATATGCGGCAGAACGTTTTGCGGGATATAAATACCCACAATCATGGCAAGAAACGAAGTAACTATCGTAAAAATCTTGAGCAAAGATGATGTAAGTATTTAATTGGTTAGGAACTTTATAAGAAAGTCAGAAAAGTAGGTAATCTATCAAGGTTACCTACTTTTTTTGTTTGAATTTAGAGGATGGAATGAAAATGAGAGAAGGGTCTTAAAAATAATATTAAAAGGAGTTGTAATTCGATTTGATATGTAATATTGTACTAACACAGTAGAACAAAAAATAGAGTTGAATAAATCTCATTAGTTTCATCACTAAAAATCATTGTATTTTCAGCTTTGTTTTCAATTTAGAATTCTCCCCATATTGGTTATTGAAGCAATCCAATCAAAATAAAAGAGGCATATATTATGAAAAACACTCGCTTAAAGATCGCGATTCAAAAATCAGGACGATTAAGTGAAGAGTCACAAAAACTGCTGGAAAAAAGTGGTTTGAAAATAAACATGACCAAGGATAAATTGATTGCGCATGTGGAGAATATGCCGATTGATATTTTACGGGTTCGTGATGACGATATTCCAGGATTAGTATTTGATGGTGTTGTTGATTTAGGGATTGTTGGGCAAAACGTCTTAGAGGAAGTTGCATTAGGTAAAGAACAGCCGATTGACTCACTCTATAAGGTGCTCCAGATGCTTCCATTTGGGGGATGCCGATTATCATTAGCACTTCCTAAAGATGCAAACTACCAAGGTGTGCAAGATTTTGAAGGATTACGAGTCGCCACTTCATTCCCCAATCTTTTGAATCGCTATTTGTCAGAGAAAGGCATTAATTTTAAAAGCTCCTTACTTCAAGGATCAGTGGAAGTAGCACCAAGAGCAGGGTTAGCGGATTCTATCTGTGATTTAGTGTCGTCAGGTGCGACATTAGAAGCCAATGGTTTAAAAGAAGTCGAAGTGATTTTCCGCTCAAAGGCATGTTTAATTCAAACAGCAAGCGATATGGGCGCTGAAAAGAGCGCATTAGTGGCAAAATTGATGCCGAGAATTCAGAGTGTGATTCAAGCAAACGAATCGAAATATATCATGCTTCATGCGCCGAAAGATCGTTTAAAAGAGATTAGCGAACTATTACCAGGTGCTGAAAATCCAACGATTTTACCGCTTGCGAATGACGAATCTCGTGTGGCAATGCACGTAGTCAGTAGTGAAACGCTGTTTTGGGAAACCATGGAAGCGTTGAAAGAGAAGGGGGCTAGTTCAATTCTCGTGCTCCCAATTGAAAAAATGATGGAATAAGCCATACGGAATAAGGGAATCATGGAAAAGATTATTTGGAAATCATTGGATATTGCGGCGCAAAAAGATGCTTTGAAACGACCGGTACAAGCTGTTGCCGGAAAAGTGGAAGCTGCGGTATCAGCGATTCGGGAAGATGTGCGCCAAAATGGCGATCAAGCAGTGATTGCGCTCACAGAAAAGTTTGATAGAGTCAGTATCGATTCATTGATATTGCCGGAAAGTGAATTTGAGCGAGTAGAGAACAGATTATCTGATGAATTTAAAGCCGCTATTAAACGCGCTTATGACAATATTACCAAATTTCATGAAGCACAAAAGCCGGGTACGATTGAAGTAGAAACAGAAAAAGGCGTGTTATGTGAAGTATTAACCCGTCCGATTGAATCTGTGGGACTCTATATTCCTGGAGGCACGGCGCCCCTTTTTTCAACGGTTTTGATGCTTGCTGTACCAGCAAAAATTGCGGGTTGTCAGGAAATTGTACTCGCAAGTCCACCGCAATTAGCAGATGAGATTATCTATGCGGCAAAGCTTTGCGGCATTACGACAATCTACCAAATGGGCGGTGCGCAAGCGATATTTGCGCTCGGTTTAGGCACTGAAACCGTGAAGAAAGTAGATAAAATCTTCGGTCCAGGGAATAGCTTTGTGACGGAAGCGAAAAGACAAGTGAGCCAAATGACAGATGGCGCGGCGATTGATATGCCGGCAGGACCTTCGGAAGTTTTAGTGATTGCCGATAAAGATGCGAATCCTGACTTTGTCTCGGCAGATCTCTTATCCCAAGCAGAGCATGGTGAAGATTCTCAAGTGATTTTAGTTACAGATTGTGAAAGCATGATTGATCGAGTTGAAGCATCGATCGAAGCACAATTACAGCTTCTAGGACGAGCAGAAACGGCGCGTGTTGCCTTAAGTCACAGCCGTTCGATCTTAGTTGAAGATATGGCAGAAGCGGTAACGGTGAGTAATCTCTACGCGCCAGAGCATCTGATTATTCAAACAGAAAGCCCACGATCATTATTAGATGATATCGCGCATGCTGGATCGGTATTTTTAGGGGCATTCTCTCCAGAATCGATGGGCGATTATGCATCCGGCACTAATCACGTATTACCGACTTATGGTTATGCGAAAACCTATTCTAGTTTAGGCTTAGCGGATTTCTCAAAACGTATGACCGTTCAGACTTTATCGCAAGAAGGTTTCTTAAATCTCGGACCAACGGTATCATTATTAGCAGAGCGTGAATTATTAGATGCTCACAAGCTAGCGGTAGAAGTCCGTTTAGCGACGATTAATAATAAATAAAATAGGGAAGGGAGAGGATATGAGCCAGTCAATTGCAGAAAAACTTAGCCGAAAAGCGGTTCAAAATTGTGAGATCTATGTTGCTGAAAAGCGAGGAACATTACCCAACGAGATCTATTTAGATACGAATGAAAACCCATATGTGGGACCTTTCAATCTCAATTTAGCGGTGAATCGCTATCCAGAACCTCAGCCTGCCGAGATCATTGCACGTTATGCAAAATATCTCGGTGTGGATACGGATGAAGTTCTTGCAACACTCGGTGGAGATCTTGCGATTGAGCTGCTGATTAAAGCCTTCTGTGAAGGAAAGAAGGACAAGTTGCTTTACTGTCCGCCAACATTTGGAATGTACCAAGTCACTTGTGATCTCTTTGAAGTTGAAACGGTGAAAGTACCGTTACTCGAAGATTTTTCATTAGATGTTGAAGGGATTTTAAATAACCTTGAGGGCGTGAAGATGGTGTTTCTCTGTAGCCCGAATAATCCGACAGGAAATGTCATCGATGCAGTATCCATTGAGCGTATTTTAGAAGCGACGAAAGATCGTGCAATTGTGGTGGTTGATGAGGCATATATCGAGTTTAGTGATATTGAATCCTTTGCCAAACGTGTGAAAGAGTTTCCGAATCTTGCATTAGTGAGAACGCTGTCAAAAGCTTTTGGGCTTGCCGGCATTCGTTTTGGTTTTGCCGTGGGTTGTGCGCCCTTAATTACCGTTTTAAAACGGGCCATTAGTCCTTATCCGCTCTCTGTGCCTTCGATTGCGATTGCTGAAGAAGCACTTTCTGATGCCGGCATTGAAGTGATGCGAGACAATCGTCAAAAGCTCTTGGCAAGTAAAAAAGCATTGATTGAGGCGTTAAATGCGGAAAGCTTTGTGGAAACGATTTATCCCAGTGAATCTAATTTTATTTTAGTGAAGCTAAAAGATGCGAAAGGGGCTTATGAGTTCTTAAAAGCTCAAGGGATTTTTGTTCGTTATTTAAGCTCACCAAGTTTACAAAGTTGCTTAAGAATCTCGATCGGCTTGCCGGAAGAACACAAAGTGTTATTAAAAACTTTACGCCAGTTTTATCAATAACGTCATCCATGTATTAAGCGGCGACCGTGAAGGTTTGCATGATGATATTAATTTCGTCAGCAATGATTGTGAAGATTCTTAAACCGTATTAATGATAATTTTAAAACTCAAATTATAACCTAAAAATTAAAAACCTAATTAGACCAGATATAGTAAAGGGCATTTCATGCAAAATATTCTTTTTATCGATCGTGATGGTACTTTGATTGATGAACCTAAAACAGATTTTCAGATTGACTCTTTAGAGAAACTCATCTTTGAGCCGAAAGTGATTCCGGCATTGTTGGCTTTACAAGAAGCGGGTTACCGTTTTGTGATTGTGTCGAATCAAGATGGATTAAGCACGCCGAGCAATCCCCAAGATCAATTCGATATTCCCCATAATCGAATGATGGAAACGTTTGCATCGCAAGGTGTGGTATTTGATGATGTCTTGCTCTGTCCACATTTTACAGAAGACAATTGTGAATGCCGCAAGCCGAAAGTTGGCATGGTTCAGGCTTATCTTGATGAAAAACGTTTCAATCCTGAAAATAGTTATGTGATCGGCGATCGTGAAACGGATCTTGGATTGGCTAAAAATATGGGTATCGAAGGGATTCTTTATGATCCACAAGGTATGAATTGGGATCTGATTGTTGAGCGCCTTGTGAATAAAGGTGTTGTGAAAGAGGGGCGTGAGCCACGTATCGCAACGGTTGAACGTAAAACGAAAGAAACGGATATTAAAATTGAACTTTTCTTGGATGAAACTGGCGCAAGTACTATTTCAACAGGATTACCTTTCTTTGATCATATGCTTGATCAGATCGCAACGCATGGCGGTTTTAGAATGAATGTTGCAGTGGATGGAGATCTTGAAATTGATGATCATCACACGGTTGAAGATACCGGTATTGCACTCGGCGAAGCGCTTCGCGCCGCGTTAGGTGATAAGCGAGGAATTGCGCGTTTTGGTTTTAATAAATTTGAATTTATTCTACCGATGGATGAATGCCGTGCATTTTGTACTTTAGATCTTTCAGGGCGCGCGCATATTGATTTTGATGCGACTTTTAATCGGGAAATGGTCGGAACTTTCAGTACTGAAATGGTGCCGCATTTCTTCAGATCGTTGGCTTATGCCATGGCTTCAACATTGCATTTGAAAGCGGAAGGTGTGAATACACATCACAAAATTGAATCCCTCTTTAAAGTATTTGGTCGTACACTTCGTCAAGCGATAAAAGTCGAAAGCGATGTGCTTCCAAGCTCTAAAGGGCTGTTGTAGTCCTTTAAGAAACGTATTTTTTATTGCTGGCGCGGATTGGTCAAAAGCATGCAAGCATTCTCTCCAGCCACAATACAGCTTTTAATAGAATCATAAGGATATAAAAATGATTATTCCGGCATTAGATCTCATTAACGGCGAAGTCGTTCGTCTTCAGCAAGGCGATTATGCCCGCCAAACGACATTTGAATATTCTCCTATTGCCAAATTTAAAGAGTATGTTGATGCCGGCGCAAAGTATCTTCATTTAGTAGATTTAGATGGGGCAAAAGATCCTAAAGCCCGTCAGTTACAAGTCATTTCAGAGATTGTAAAAACGGTAGGCGCACCGATTCAAGTGGGTGGTGGAATCCGTACTCGAGAAGATATTGAGAACTTGCTCAATATCGGCGTTGATCGAGTTGTTGTTGGTTCGACAGCAGTTAAAAATCCGCAAGAAGTGAGAAAGTGGTTTGAAGCATTCGGCGGTGATAAAATTGTATTAGCGCTCGATATTCGTATCGAAGAAGGGATTAAAAAAGTGGCGTTAAGCGGTTGGCAGGAAACCAGTGAATTGTCACTTGAAGCCTTGATTGAACAATATCAACCTGTTGGATTAAAGCATGTACTTTGTACGGATATCTCCAAAGATGGCATGTTAACAGGTTCTAATGTGGCGCTTTATCAAGAAGTTTGTGCAAAATTCCCAGAGATCGATTTTCAATCTTCTGGTGGAATTGGTTCTATTGCGGATATTCAAGTATTAGAAGAAACTGGTGTTGCAGGCGTGATCGTAGGGCGAGCGCTGCTCGAAGGAAAATTTAGTGCCGAGGAGGCAATCTCATGTTGGCAAAAATAATTGCATGTTTAGATGTCAAAGATGGTGTTGTCGTTAAAGGTACACAATTTCGTAATCATGAAACGATGGGCGATGCACTTGCGCTTGCCAAGCGTTATTCAGATGAAGGCGCAGATGAGCTTGTAATCTATGATATTACGGCATCGAGTAAAGGTACCGTTGTCGATAAATCATGGGTTAAAACCATTAAAGATGTGATTAATATTCCGCTATGTGTTGCCGGTGGTATTAAAACTATTGACGATGCACAAGCGCTATTTGAGAATGGCGTTGATAAGATCTCGATTAACTCTCCGGCGCTTGCCAATCCGCATTTTATTAATGAATTAGTGGCGGCATTTGGTAGTGATAAAATCGTGGTCGGCATCGATTCTTACTATGATGAAAAACTCGATGATTATTTTGTTTATACCTTAACAGGCGATGAAGCTACCACAAGTAAAACCGCATGGAGAACATTGGATTGGGTGGTTGATATCCAAAATCGCGGCGCTGGTGAAATCGTTTTAAATATGATGAATCAAGATGGCGTTCGTGATGGTTATGATCTCAAGCAACTTCAAAAGGTTCGTGAAGTCTGTACGATTAAGCTCGTTGCATCGGGCGGTGCCGGTAAAATGGTTCATTTCCGGGATGCTTATTTAGAAGCAAAAGTCGATGGTACATTGGGTGCTTCGGCATTCCATAAACAGATCGTCAATATTGCAGATCTTAAAACCTATTTAAAAGATGAAGGAATCGATGTTGTGATACAAACAGATACGGCGATAAAAGTTGAATCAAAAGATCCTCAAGCCATGATCGAGATGATTGATTGGCAAAAAGTAGAGAATTTATTGCCGGTCATTGTTCAAGATTATGTGACGGCAGAAGTCTTAATGCTTGGATTTATGAATCAAGAAGCTTTAACGAAAACTTTAGAAACCTCGAAAGTCACCTTTTTCTCTAGAACAAAGCAGCGTTTATGGACAAAAGGGGAAGAATCTGGGAACTTCTTGAATGTTGTCGATTATACGTTAGATTGCGATAATGACACGATGCTGATTTTGGTAAATCCTATTGGTCCAACTTGCCATTTAGGCGATATTAGCTGTTTTGAAGCGGTTTCTCGTAAAGCACCTTGGGTATTCTTCTCAAGATTAGAAAAGCTGTTAGAAGCTCGTAAAAATGAAGATCCAGAAACATCTTATACGGCATCTTTATATGCGAAAGGAACAAAGCGAATTGCGCAAAAAGTCGGGGAAGAAGGCGTTGAAGTTGCCTTAGCGGCGACCGTACAAGACAGAGAAGAAGTCATTTCAGAGATGGCGGATCTGATGTATCACGCAACCGTTTTATTGCATGATCAAGGGTTAGCTTGGGAAGATGTGCTCGCAAAGCTTAATGAGCGTCATTCGAAATAGTCATAATTATGTGAAGAGCCATTGAAAGCCTGCGCTTGCAATAATTTATATGATATAAGGAGTAGTGATCGTCGCTATTCCTTTTTCATTTTTTATTCGCCAAATTTAATCATGGAGAGATTTTAACCATGCGTATTTTAATTGCCCCTGATTCTTTTAAAGAGAGCTTATCCGCAATTGAGGTTGCGAATGCGATTGAAGCTGGATTTAAGCAAATATTGCCGCATGCGGATTACTATAAAATTTCGGTAGCTGATGGCGGTGAAGGGACGATGCAATCGCTTATTGATGCTAAGAATGGAGAACGAATAGCATGTAAAGTGCATGATCCTTTAGGGCGAATTATCACGGCGTATTATGGTTTTATCGCATCAGAAAAATTGGCAATTATCGAGATGGCGGAAAGTAGCGGCTTAATGCGATTATTGCCAGAAGAGCGAAATCCACTTGTGACCAGCTCTTTTGGAACTGGTGAATTGTTATTGGATGCATTGAATCGAGGTGCTGAAAAAATGATTCTCGCTATTGGTGGTAGTGCGACCAATGATGGGGGTGCCGGCATGTTGTCGGCATTAGGTGCGCATTTTTTAGATCGGCAAGGTGATGCTTTATCTGCTGGTGGTTTGGCACTGCAATTCTTAAAGCATATTGATCTCTCTAGGCTTGATGATCGTCTTGCGAATATCTCCCTTGAAGTTGCCTGTGATGTGGATAATCCATTGTTGGGAGCAAGGGGCGCATCACATATATTTGCGCCACAAAAAGGTGCGACACCGGAAGAAGTATTACTGCTAGATGCTGCATTGACAAACTATGCAGATATAGTGGCAGAAACGTTGGAGCAAGATCATCGTACTGTTGCTGGAAGTGGGGCTGCGGGAGGAATGGGATTTGCTGCGATCTCCTTTTTAAATGGCATCTTAAAACCTGGCATCGACATTGTATTAGAAACCGTGCAGTTTGAAGCTGCGCTGCAGCAAGTTGATTTAGTGATTACTGGGGAAGGAAGGATTGATGCGCAGACAGTTTTCGGTAAAACACCGATTGGTGTTGCGACATTAGCCAAGAAATATGACAAGTCCGTAATTGCTATTGCCGGAAGCTTAGGTGATGGCTACGGGGCCGTTTATGACTACGGCATTGATGCTGTTTTTTCGATTATGCAAAAACCGGATACGCTAGAAAACGCTTTGAACAATGCCGTACAGAATCTACAAAGTACCAGTCAGAATATTGCGAGGATTTATCAATTAGCTACTGTTGATTAAAGGCATCATATGATGCTTTTATGAATATATTGTTTGGATTTGTTGATAGATGAGGGATAAATCTCATCGATATATGATTTATGTCTTTGGAACAGATTGCAAATAATCACTGGGAAATCTAAGATAATGAGCACTTTCATATGAAGATAAAGAAGAATAGATGATGAAACAGGTTTTTGGATATTTACTGCTATTTGCATTGATTTTTGTCTGCTGGTGGGCGGCTTATGTTTTTTATCGTGCGGGTGAAACGCCGGGCGTTTATATCGCCGGTTCTTTTGGGGCGCTTTTTACCGGATTATTGCTTTATGCTTGGGGATATGAAATTCGTAAAATCCGAAGAGCGGCTTTTGTCGAAGCGGATTATGATCAGATTATGACGGAGTTAGATTATATCGAAGCTTTAGCAGAGAATCTCTATTATGTTCATACAAAATGGACAGATCCAGATGGTGGCTCAGTGTTTTATTTTAAGAGTGAATATATTCAGTTTAACCCTAAGAAGTTTCTACAAGGTCGAGAAATTCCGGTTAAAATTAGCCGGAAAGATTATAAAATTTATACGGTAGATCTCTCTATTTTACCGAAATTAGCGTAATAGAGCGCATTATGGAAAAGTTTATTATCGGCTTTTTTTCAATCTTTGGGATTGTGGGAATTGGTATTCTCATTGGGTTTTATCATATCGGCGAACCAGTAATGCTGATGGTGGGAGCGATGTTCTCATTAGTCGGTTGGGGAACGGTGATTCCGCTTGTTAGAAAGCGCATAATTCAGCGCCGAGTGAGAGAAAAGGGCGTTGCGATTGCGACAACATTTATGGAAGTGATCCGTAGTGAGGTTTCGATGAATGATCGTCGAGGCTATATCGTTCGCACAAAATGGCTCGATATTGACAATAATACACTCTACTATTTTTCGAGTAATACGCAGTGGTATGATCCGACAAAATATCTGCAAGATGCTGGAACGATCACTGTTCTCGTAAACCCTAAAAACTTTCGACAAAACTATATGGATTTAGATTTTTTGCCGAAGCGCTTTGATGATAAGTAAGGAAAAGAATATGTTCTCAGGTGTACGTTTTACCATGGTGATGTTGACGGTGATGTTTGGCGGTGCCGGTCTACTCTTTTTAGGGGGTGGATTGATGATGATTCAGCAATCTGGGGCAACAACAGATGCGATGCTTTTTACGGGAGCTGGCGCAATTTCGGCATTGATCGGATTTACACCATTGCTCATCTTTTTACGGAAACGTTGGATTAAAAATAAGGTGATTCGCCGAGGAGAAAAGGTGCAATCTGAATTTCTCGATATTGTTTTAGCGGAGTATTCCGTTAATAATTGGCGCCCTTTTTTAATTCGTAGTCAGTGGCACGATCAAGTGACGAATAAACTGTATATATTTAAAAGTGGACCATTAACTAATAATCCTGAGCGTTTTTTAAAAAAGAATATACAGATTCCTGTTTATATTAATCCTCGTAATCCCAAACAGTACTATATGGATTTAGATGCGATCTCCTCATCATTGGGAATTCTTCTGAAATAATTAGCAATATGATGCCGACAATATTCCACATTCCTTTAAGAATTAAAATCTCTTTTGCACTTTATACGGTATTTTTCGGGGGTATTGGTATTATCTTTCTATTATTGGCATTGAATATTCAGCATGGTATGACATTATTAATGGCTGTCATTCTCTGCACTTTAGGATGGTTTCCTTTGGGCCTCATGATATTTAAAAAACATCTTAAACGGCAGATGTTGCAGCTGGGAGAGAAAGTAGAAACGACATTACTGGAGGTTAAGCCATTTAATAAAGGAACTTTTTTAGGATGGCAAGGGCATATTGTCGTGACACAATGGTATAATCCTGAAAAAAATCTGCTCTACCATTTTAAGAGTGCGATTATTAGCCAAGATCCTCGCCAGTGGAGCGAACCATTAGAGCTGAATTTTAGTATTCCTGTGTATGTCGATCGATCGGCTCCAAAGTCTCGATATTATGTTGACTTAAGTTGTTGGCTATCACAATGTAATGCAAGGAGAATTGTCGTAAATGATTAAAATCCCACTTGGCATTCAAATCGCTTTTATATTTGTATGTCTGTTTTTTGGTATACCCGGCATTTTATTATTGATCTTAGCGTTCATGATTCATCATCCCATTCCGATACTATTTGGTTTGATCATGTGCGCTTGTGGCTGGATCCCGCTCTATATTGTGATTCGTAAAAGAATCGTGAAAGGGCAGATGTTACAAACTGGTACGATCGTTGAAACGCACGTTGTTTCTGTTAATCTCGCCTATTACAATCTCTTTGGCTGGCGACCTTATATTATTACCACGCAATGGCATGATCCAATTACGAATCTGATCTATCACTTTAAAAGTCCGGCATTAAATTATGATCCTCGCGCTATTTTAACGGAAAATATGACGCTGCCAGTCTATCTCGATCCGCAAAATCCTAAATCTCGTTACTATATGGCTGTCGAAAAAGTGCCGGAGATTTATCTATATACTCCGAAAATCGATACGTAAGTGGTTAAGAGATATTGATCATGAAGCAGCTAGATATTCGTTTTGATTTTATTCAAGGATTACTCATTTTTGCGGCGATTTTTGCATTTATTGGGCTGGGTTTAATCAGTGTATTTGTGATGAATGGCGATGGTCTTTATCTTTATGTGGGCACTTTGTTCAGCATGACATGGTTGTTTATTATTCCGGCAATGTATCATCGTTGGCGACAGTTAAGATTATATCGTCGGGGGAGCATGATTGTCACAAAATATGAAAGGGTGATTGATGCCAAGAATGCGATTTCAGATCAAGGTGGCAGAAGTGGGCCTTATTATGTGAAAACATCGTGGCATGATCATCGGACAAATACAATTTATACTTTTAAAAGTGAGATTCTCTTGAAAAATCCTGAGCGCTATCTTCAAGGAATTGCCGGCATTGATGTCTATATTGATCCTAAAAATTTCAATCGAAATTATATGGATCTACAATTTTTACCGGCCCATTTTAATGTACGAAAGCTACAATAGCATTTTTTAAACATATCTATTGCGGGGAAATACAGGCTGATGTTTAGTGATCGAGTGTCAGCCTGTTAGATAAATTGTTAGTTTAATTTTGCTTGGTTACCATCGGTCTTGTAGGATCTGCACACCATTCGCTCCAAGAACCATGATAAAGTTGTGTTGGACCTAATCCGGCATAATAAGTGGCAAAGAGGTTATGACAAGCGGAGATGCCGGAACCACATTGATGAACGATGGTTTTAGGATCAATTCCTTGTAGGAAATCGGACCATTCTTGTCTTAATTTTTCGGCAGATTTAAACAGGCCATCTTCAGTGAGATTCTGTTCAAAAGGGTAATTAATTGCCGTAGGAATATGTCCGGCAATCGGATCTAAAGGTTCCATTTCTCCACGAAAGCGAGCGTTGCCGCGAGCATCGACAATCTGTAACTGGACATCAGGATCACCATCAACATATTCTAAAATTTCTCCTAAAGGAATTAGCCCAAATTCGCTCTCTCGTAGTTCAATATTCCCCAAAGGAAAATCGGTAGTTGGTGCAGCGGTATCAATTTCACCATTGATCGTTTTCCATGCAAAGATTCCACCATTCAAAAGTTGGACTTTATCATGCCCAAGATGTTTTAAAATCCACCACATATGGCTGGCAAACATCCCACTTTTATCATCATAAACCACGATATGATCTTCGTTATTAATCCCAATTTTTTGTAGTAGCTGAATTAGAAACTGATCCGATTGAATCGGATGTCGACCATTATTGCCGGTTTTCACGGTACAGAGCTCTTTTTCTAAATCTAAACGCAACGCGCCTGGAATTCTGCCTGCGGCATAACTTGTTTCGCCATAATGAGGATTGCCGAGATCAAAACGTACATCAATGATTTTAATATCGGGATTTTGGGTGATGAGCGTTTGTAATTCTTGAGCTTGAATGAGCGGAGAAAAGGTTGTTTCTGCCATGAAAAAGATCCTCTATTGTCTGATGAAATCAGATTGCCGGTGATTATTTTAAAGATGTTTCATGATAATTGAGTGTTTTTATTTGGGCAATCATCTAAGGTTTTTCTTAATTGTATTAAAGGTTATTTACTACTAATTTTGTCCATTTTATTTGCACAAGATCAAGGCAATAGTTTGCAAATCTATATGATACCGATAAAATGAGAATGATTAACAGATGTGTTTTTAATGCATATATTGACAGGTAGTTATTCGTTGATAATCATGGTTCATTTTTGATGAATTGAGAATCATGAATAATGAGTATTTACTGAAGATTATCAATGATGATATTAAATAATGAAGAGGATTCCATGGAACGATATTTGCCCCTGATTTCCCGAGCGAGTTTAGAAGAGTATGAGCCAGAATTACTCACTTACCGCCGATATTTGCATGCGCACCCAGAGCTCTCTTTTCAAGAGTTTAAAACGGCACAATATATTGTCGATAAAATGGGGCAATTAGAACATGCTGAGATTATTCGTCCCGTAGGAACGAGTGTTTTAGTGAAGTTTATCACTGGAAAACCAGGTCCGAAAATTGGTTTACGTGCGGATATGGATGCTTTAGCAATTACAGAAAAGCACGATGATCAGTTTTAAATCGAAAATGATGGCGTAATGCATGCATGTGGACATGATGGGCATACGGCGATTTTAATGGCGGCATGTTATTATTTTGATGAGCATTTTAAATCATTAACTGGCGAAGTTTGGGCAATCTTTCAACATGGCGAAGAAGTTTATCCCGGTGGTGCGCAAGAGCTTGTAGATACCGGTTTATTTGATGAGCTTGATTTTATTTATAGGCAACATATTTGGGCAAGTTTACCACTTGGCACGATCGATATTAAAGAAGGATTAGCGAGCGCTTATTCCGATAGTTATACGATTAAAATTCAGGGAAGAGGCGGCAATGCTTCTGAACCAGAATTAACGATTGATCCCGTAACAATCGGCGCATTTATCGTTTCAAAATTACAAGCGGTTGTAGCAAGACAAAAATCGCCGCAAGATGCTGGTGTGATTAGTAATACCGTTTTTCAAGCAGGCGATGTGAACGCGATTAATATGATTCCTGATCATTGCTTATTAGGTGGCACGATTCGGACTACAAGCGATGAGATGCGAGCACAATTTAAACATGCGCTCATTACTATGGCAAATAGTACTTGCCAGGAATTTGGGGCGATGTGCGACGTTGTTTTCGAGTCTGGTTACGGCATGATTGATAATGATATTCAAACGACGGGATTTATTCGGTGTATTGCTAATGAGATGGAAGAAACGCGAGTGATTCAACAAAAATGTATGTTATATGGTGAGGATTTTAGCGATTTTTCGAAAATAGTCCCTTCAACTTTTGTCTTTATTGGCGCAACGAACCCTGAGTTAGGGATCGATTATCCACATCATCATCCAAAATTTTGGATTGATGAGCGAGTATTGCTGTATGGATTGCAACTTGCGGTGAATGCGATGTTACAATATCCTCATTATTTTAATGAAGCGCAGAAATCATCCGCTTAAAGAACGTGAAACAGGAGATTTTGTATGATTGTTTATGGAATTAAAAATTGCGATACGATGAAAAAGGCATTTACATGGCTGGATAAGCATCAGATTGAATATACTTTTCAAGATTATCGTCAGCCAGGTTTAAGTACAGAAGAACTTGCTGGCATTTTAAAGCTGATTGATCTTGCGGAAATCGTCAATAAGCGCAGTACTTCATGGCGTGCATTATCGGATGCAGAGAAAGAAGCCGTGCTTAATGTTGATTCAGCAATTGCGATCCTACAAGCGCATCCAACATTGATCAAAAGACCTTTAATCGTCAATGGTGATCAAGCAATGGTTGGATTTTCTGAAGCAAGTTTTGAGAAAGCATTTTTGTAAAAGGCTTATTGGTAAGTTCGACGAGCTGATCTATAACAACTCAATGAAAGAGCATTATCAAATGCTCTTTTTTTATTGTCCATTCTCGAGAGTCTATCTTGTTTTGATGACTTTGAAAGCTGATTCGCGGCTGGGGAGAATGTTTGCAAGATTTTTATAAATCGCGTGCCAGCAAGTAGGGCGAATTTTTGGAAGTGAAAATGATGTGGTTTCGGGAAAGAAAAAGGCTAATCTCTTTATCAAGATTAGCCTTTATGATTTGATCCTATTATCCGTTCTAAAAGCTTAGAAGTAGCTTTTTATTTGAAAACTAGAAAGGTGCGTCGATATCCACAATATCGATTAATTTGATGTTGACGAATTCTTTTAAACCAAGATCAATTAATTCACGGCCGTAACCTGAGCGGCGAATTCCTCCAAATGGAAGATCTGCTTTGACCATTGTTGGATGGTTTACAAAGATCATTCCTGTGGAAATTTCTCCCGCAACACGGCGACCACGTTCATTATCTGAAGTGAATACTGAACCGCCTAAACCTAATGGTGAATCGTTTGCAATACGAATGGCATCAGCTTCATCGTCTGCTTTAATGATCATCGATACTGGACCGAAGAATTCTTGATAGTACGCGGGGTTATCTGGTGTGACGTTTGTGAGAATCGTTGGTTGTACGAAACAGCCTTGTTCTGGGACTTTTGGACCCACTTCAGTTGCGATTGCACCGTGTTTGACCGCTTCTTCGATCTGCTTAAGAAGATTCTCTTTGGCACGTTGTGAAGAAAGAGGTGCTAACTGTGTTTCAGCATCCATTGGATCGCCGGCTTTAAGTGCTGCAACGCCTGCGGTATATTTCTCTAAGTATTCATCATAAACTTTTGCATCAATAATCATGCGTTTAGATGATACACAAACTTGTCCGGCATTCCAGTGACGACCAAATACACCCCAAGCTGCTGTTTTATCGATATCTGCATCATCAAGTACTACGAATGCATCTGCACCGCCAAGTTCCATGATCGCTTTTTTAAGATGTTTACCCGCAGTTGCGGCAACGATTGAACCTGCAAACTCTGAACCTGTTAACGCGACACCAATGACGCGAGGATCAGCGAGTACTAATTCAACATCATCATGCTCAATGAATTGGTTGATGAATACGCCATCAGGAAGACCCGCTTCTTTCATCAATGCTTCAAATGCGAGCGCTGATTGTGGAAGGTTTGATGCATGTTTCAGAATTAATGTATTACCTGCTGAAAGTTGTGGAGCAAGAATACGCGCGACTTGATAGAACGGGAAGTTCCATGGCTCGATTGCAAGAAGAACGCCCATTGGATCATAAACAAGTTCCGCTTCGCCTTCCGCCGGATCCATTACAGGAAGTTTACGAGGTTGTAATTGTGCTTCAGCATGACGCACATAATATTCTAAAATTTGTGCGGATAATTCAACTTCGCCTTTTGCTTCCGCGAAGGTTTTACCCATTTCAAGGGTAATAATGCCCGCATATTTATCTACGTTTTTACGAAGAAGATCAGCGGCATTTTGAAGGAAAACAATACGTTCTGAAACAGGAAGTTTTTTCCAGCTTTGGAACGCATTATCTGCTTTCTCAATCGCCGCAACGATCTCTTCACGAGTTGCGCTTTCAAATGATTTTACTAATTCATTGGTATATGGATTAACAGTTGCAAATGCCATTTTTTGACTCCTAAAAAATTTTATGTGAAATCATTATAGACGGCAAAATTTGATGATGCACCCACTTTCTAACTGAGAATGAATAACATTTGGTCAGTTAAGCTCTTGTTATTGTTATATCTGATTGATTACAAAGTTATATTAAACATTATATTTAATGGTAATTTGATTGTTGAAAGTTAGGCAAAATGATATGGCTCAGAAAAGTAGTTGTTTTATAAGGTGAGAAAATGACGATCTTGAAGATAGATATGTGATTTTATGGATATAAAATGTGCGATAAGAGACTTTTGAGGTTGTAGAACATTTAAAGCCGATCGTTATTCCTCTTTTTCTGAATGGTTTTTCCAAATGGCAATATAGAAGAGAAGTGCATAGAGTAGAAAGAAGATGAGTAACAATATAAAGGCGCCTGAGATATTCAATAAACCATTTGGTAATAATTTATCACCTAACTTATTGATAAAGGTGCCGAATATCCCATTATTATGATTAACGCTACGAATAAGATAGAACCATAAAAAGATCGAAATACCGATATGGAGAAATTTGTTCATGTGATTCTTCCTAGAAATAATTAATTTTTATAATAAGCGATTGATAAATAATATTTTTATTCAGGAATTCTATCAGATTTACAGATTAATTAATTCATGACTTAGCGGATGCGTAGATCTGCTAAGTCACTAATTTATGTGTTGTCCAATCAATATTGTTGTTTTGGTTTAAGAGTAGTTGTTGAAATTGCTGGCATTTGTAAAAAAGCGATTTAGCTCTACGCATCAAGATAGAGAAGGCTGAAGACCGATCGAACCTATTTTATAAGGCCATTTTAGCTAAGACTTGTAACACAATATTCGCAGAATTCTTGGCGGCAAAATCAAGATATTCCACAAAGCTCATTGGCATCTCTTTATCAGGAAGATCAGATAACGCCCGAATCACGATAAAGGGTGTTTGATAGAGATAACAAACTTGGGCAATTGCCGCAGCTTCCATCTCTACTGCTTTAACATTGGGAAAGGTATTTTTAATGGTTTCTACACGAACTTGATCCGCAATAAAAGCATCTCCAGTCGCGACTAATCCGATTTGCGAGTTAATTTTTAACTCTGTCAGAACATCTTTAACTAAAGCGATTAATGCAGGATCTGAGGGGAAAGTTTGTGGCAATCCCGGTAATGTTGCGGGTGCTAAACCAATGGGCGTGAGATCAACATCATGATGCGCCGCTTCATCGGAGATAATAATATCGCCAATTTCCATACCTGAAATTAAACCACCGGCAGAACCGATATTAATCACTGTTGTTGGTTTAAAGTGTTCATGCAGTAGAGTTGTTGCTATGGCTGCTTGGACTTTACCAACGCCGGAACGAAGTAAAACGACAGATTGATTTTCTAATGAACCTTGAATAAAGCGTACGCCGGCAATTTGAGTCTCTTGGGGATTTGTGATCATCGACGCAAGTAGCGTGACCTCTTGTTCCATCGCACCAATAATTCCAATCATGATCTGTTCCTTTGTAATGTTGTGAATAACAAGCTTTTCAGTAACTCAATGGTTGAAATCTTAAAGGACAATCTGTGAGAAGACAAGCGTCAATCGAGATAGTTATTCCGAATAATAGTGGAATTGATTTGATGATGAGTTGGATGGAATAGATTTCTAAAAGTGACTGTTTAAAACAGCGATAGGATTGGAGAGAATATCGGTTATCTTCTATTAATAATCGAAATTAGTCGTGTGATAAGAATGATGGAGAGTTTTCGTAAATTATGATTATTTTTGATAATGATGTTTGTTAGGAGAAGGAATCATTTGAGACATTGACAGAAAAATGAAGAAGATCACTTGAACATTTCACGATGATGAAATGAGACAGATTGTGCTAATCATCGGCATTGAGGAAAGCTTTTATCACGCGTTTTTTGAAAGTTGTTATACTAAGCTGTTACGTTTATCAGTTATTTAGCGATTGATGCTATTGGTAATAAAGCGTTGATCAAGATTATGGATTAGTGAAGCGGGAAGAACATGTCTGAGGGAAAGGAAGTAAAGCTTAAGAGAGGGCTTAAAAATCGTCATATACAGATGATAGCTCTCGGTGGAGCGATTGGAACAGGGCTTTTTTATGGTTCTGCACAATCGATTGCCTTGGTGGGTCCGGCAATATTATTGGCGTATCTGTTAGGGGGTTTTGTCATTTATCTCATTATGACAATGATGGGCGAAATGTCGACACACGAACCTGTTGCTGGTGCATTTAGTCATTTTTCTTACAAGTATTGGGGCGAATTCCCTGGGTTTTTAGCTGGTTGGAACTATTGGTTTCTCTATATATTGGTAAGCATGGCCGAATTATCCGTGATCGGAATTTATATCCAAGTCTGGTTTCCTGATATTCCGCTCTGGGCTTCCTCGTTGACGGTATTAGTGTTAATTACCATTATTAATCTCTTTTCAATCAAGATTTATGGAGAATTTGAATTTTGGTTCGCACTGATTAAAGTACTCGCGATTATTCTTTTGATTGCATTAGGTGGTTATTTGATTCTAATGGGGGCTGATGGTGCATCCATTTCCAATCTCTGGTCGCATGGTGGCTTTTTCCCTTTTGGAATTAAAGAGTTTTTATTATCTTTGGTGATTGTGATGTTCTCATTTGGGGGAACAGAATTGATTGGAATCACGGCAGGTGAAGCGGATGATCCTAAGAAGTCGATTCCAAAAGCGATTAAGCAAGTCATTTGGAGAATTTTGCTGTTTTATGTTCTCTCAATTGCGGTGTTAATGATATTACATCCGTGGAATGAGATTGGAACGGATGGTAGTCCATTTGTTATTATCTTTAAAGAGATGGGGTTTGGAGTTGTTAATACGCCAATTGGTGAGATTAATATCCCGGCAACATTCTTTAATATTGTCGTGTTATCGGCAGCAATTTCGGTTTATAACAGCGGGATTTATAGTAATGGTCGAATGTTATTTGGTTTAGCAGAGCAGGGTAATGCACCAAAATTCTTCTTGAAACTCAACCGTAACTCCGCTCCTTTTGTAGCAATTTTATTCTCATCGCTCTGTACTTTGGTCGCGGTGATTATCAACTTTATCGTGCCGGAAGGCGCATTTATGCGAATTATGTCTCTGGCAGTTGCTGCTGCAACGATTACTTGGGGGCTAATTGTCATCGTGCAATATAAGTTCAGAAAGCAGGTGGATCTTAAAGAGCTCACATTTAGAGTGCCGTTTTATCCTTATAGTAACTATTTTGCATTGGCATTTTTAGCATTGTTGCTTGTGATGATGACGCAATCAGGCAATATGGTTTATGCGGTTGTGGTGATTCCAATATGGATTATCTTACTTTATATTGGCTTTTTGATGAAAAAGCGATTTGCTAAAAAGAATCGTCAATAGCGGTTTAATCCATGAATTATCAGAAAGATATTACTTAGATGTTTGAATAAACAGAAGATTTGAAGCATCAGAAAAGCTAGGAAAGTGCTATTCACTTCCTAGCTTTTTTTTATGGGGGATTATGGAGAAGCCAGTCTCATCATAGAATTGGTTTTGGATATTTGTTTGATATTTTTTAGAATGAATATTGCTATAGAAAATATTCATTGGCTTTTGTTAATTGCTAACTAATCATCAGCGTGGATCTTCTTTAAAGACAGGAACAGTCGCGATAAGATGCTTATTATTAGGAGATATTTTGTAAAAATGTCACCGAAATACTTTGTAATGTAATGTAGCGATAAAGGAAATAAGCGCCAACGAATAGCATAATAACTAATAAATACGCACCGATAGGATTGCCGGTTTTTGTGGCGGCACCATACTGATTTGACTTTTCATTTCCCGGCATAATAAAGGGAAAGAGTCTTGCGGCTAAGCCGATAATGGCAAAGAGATAAAAGAGTGTATAGAGTAGCGTTGCATTTAAAGTCATGGGCAACATGATGATCACTAAGTCTGTGGCATAGGGAAAGATAAATAGCGCGCAAGACCACCAGCCGGAAAGATTAATATCATGTAAGCGCATTACAACGACACGAATATTCAGCAGAATAAAAGCGCCTAAAAATCCGGCATAAAAGATCAACTTGATTAAGCCACGGGTCATATCGGTAGAGCGGTCATTGCCATCAAATAGTGAAAATAGCCCTTGTTCTACAATGAAGTAGTAGAGAAGAAAAATGGCAATAAATAGTAATAGATACGTGACAAATCGATTCGCAAATTCAAGACGCCCAATTCTTCCGGTAAAACCAAAAGAGAAATATGCTGCGGCTTTTTGCAGATGATCCTGATGTTTACTCATGTCGCACCTTCGGTAATGATTGTTATAATGCAGATCGTTCTATTATAGTGGAGTTGGTTTTAAGTTGGCGTATTAAACTGTCTTGTGATGTTGGAGAGCAATGATTTTTATTGCTGATGAATTGTGTGTAGGTGATTAATAATGATGGGGATTTTCTTCGTGAGGAATTTTTGGCTGAGAATTTTAAAAGACAGTAATGTGAAAAGCTGAGATGTGAATATCTCAGCTTTTTTTGAAGTGCTTATTTGATGCCGTAATATTGGAAATAGGATCTATTCATCGCGAAAATTGAGGTCTTTTCCTCTCAAAACTCGCCAAATAACTGCTTTAAATACCCAGATATTAATTAAGCCTAAGATCAGAAGGAAAGTAATCACGAAATAAGCAAAGTAAATTTCGGACATATCTTTTAAGGTTCCTAAAAGATCGGTATTAAAATGAACTACCAATAAAGTTCCAATAGCAACAGCAAACACAATGAGGAAAAGGGACATCCAAAGTTTACGAATGCTCTCTTTAGAAAGCATGAAGAATGAGACGATATAGGCAATCACTGCGATGCCAAATAAACCACCAATTAACACTAATTCCATGGATAATGCTCCTAATTGTATTTGAGAGTTATGCGTCTACTTTACCATTTTTCTCTTTTAAGTATTCGACTAAAAAACTGTGAAAATCTTCAACTTTTTGTGCGCCTTGAATAGCCACTTCGTTATCAATCACAAAAAATGGTACGCTTTGAACGTTGATACGATGAGCAATCGCCTCATCATCTCGCACAGCATTGACATAAGTTTCTTCATCTAAAGCTTTTTTTATATCTGTTAAATCAAGTTTTAATTTATCAGCAATCTCGATCAATGCCACGATATCACTTAAGTTAATACCATCTTGGAAATAAGCCTTGAAGAGAAGATCTGCACAAGCTTTGATTTTCCCTGGCGCTTTATTTGCAACATAATGCAGTAATTGATGCGCGGCAAATGTACTTGTTGGCACGATCTTTTCATTATGAATGGTTAAGCCAACCGTCGCCGCCATTCCTGCAGAGTTTGTGGTGAGTTCTTTTGCTTTTTCGAGAGTTGTTTGATAGCGTTCTGCTAAAACTTCTGCTAATGAAAGCTCTGTAAATGCCGGCGCATCAGGTGCTAATTCAAAACTGCGATATTGAATTTTGATCTGTGCCATCTCTTCTTCAGAGAGAAGCATAATGGCTTGTTCTAGGTTGTGTTTGCCGATATAGCAAAATGGGCAAGAGAAATCAGACCAAATTTGGATGTTCATAGATATACTTTCCTTTACATCGGATAAATGAGAATATAATTGTTTATTGTATCTTAAAAAGCAAACAGAATGCAGTGCTTGCCATGATTTTCTTTAACGTTGTTTGGAAGAAAAATAAATCATTTGCGGTAGCATATCTGTTTCAAATAAAAATAGGGAGTAGAGTATGATTGGGGAAAGAACCGTTGAGCGTATTAATCAATATTCGGGACGTAATTTAATTAAAACGCTGGGAATGACGATGATTGAATTGAGCGAAAAATATGCTGAAGCATCTATGCCGGTGACAGAAGATAATCAACAAACCATGGGTTTTTTGCATGGTGGTGCGACCATCGCATTGGCGGAAACAATTGGTGGAATCGGTTCTTATGCAATTTTACCGCAAGAGGAAGGTTGTGTGGGTATGCAGATTAGTGCAAGCCATATCTCATCTGCCAATATTGGCGATACGGTGATTGCCAAAGCAGATTTGATTCATAAAGGAAAACGTTCTCACATTTGGGATGTGAATATTTACTCTGAAAAAACAGGGCGTTTGATTTCGAGTATTAAAGTCACAAATGCGATTATTGCTATGACGAAATAATTCTAGTCATCTATATTTTAGATTATTTGCTAAAACTATAATCATAAGAAATACGTCCATATACTTGATTAGAATAATCATTGCGCGCTTTGACACTTGGGCTACTAGATGAAGCGCATGCAGTAAGGATCAATAATATCGCAGTACAGAAGATCAGTTTTTGTTTCATAAAGTCTTTTCCAAAATGTTCAAATTGATGAATTAAATAGTGTAAAAATAGATCACTCTATTTTACGTTGAATGATGATCTATGCAACCTTATAGAGTATATTCGTTAGATTATCACTATCATCGTTTCGATTAAGAATAGTTGTTATCACGGCATGCCTCAGATGAGTAAGCGCTGAAATGTATCATCTAAGTCATAATCTAATGCTGATTTTACGATATAAGTTATAAAGTTATTTAATATGATGTGCATGTGCTTGCTGACTGATAATTTTAGCAAAAGCAGGGGTGAAACATATAGATCGTCGACATAATAAAAAACCCTAGATAGAAATCTAGGGTTTTATCGTTACTCACATTGAGTAGCTTTAAAAACTAAACAACGATTAGTAGTAACGGATTCTACGGTTAGATTCGCGCATTATACGTTTATAATGGCGTTTCTGAGCCGCAGCCTTCTTACGCTTTCTTTCAGTTGTCGGTTTTTCATAGTACTCACGTGCACGCACCTCAGATACGATACCTGCTTTTTCGCAAGCACGTCTAAAACGACGCATAGCAACGTCAAATGGTTCATTCTCACGAATCTTGACGGAAGGCATTGAACATCACCTCAATTAATAAAGTTTAAATAAAATTGTTCTTAATTCATATCACCAAGATATTAATAAGAACACGAACTCATAATTATAGCCTTAAATATTGAAAATATCAATGTCGAAGGTTATTGATCATGAATAGGGTTACTTATCTTTGAGCTTGATTCATAAGCTCATCGAAAGTTTTCTTCTCAGTTACAACCGCTGCTTTCTCAGCTAAAAGATCAACAACTTGATCTTCTAATGCGATGTTGCGGATATTTTGCATGCTGTTTTTATCTTTTTTGAAGTGTTCGATAACTTCAGCTGGATCTTCATAAGTTGAAGCGATAAGTTCTAAGCGCTTATCAACATATGTTTCATCTGGAGTAATTTTATTATCTTCAATGAATTGGCTCACAAGAAGGCTTAAGCGAACTTTTTGTTCAGCTTGTGTTGCAAAGATTTGCTTCACGAGATCCATCAATTGTGTTGCTTCTTCTTGATTTTTTGGTTGTGGGAAGTTTGATTGTTGCGCCATTGATTGCGCTTCAGACATCACCATTACTTCAGGAACTTCTAACTCATGATTTTTCTCAAGAGATTCTAATACTGAAGATTTGAAACGGTTGTGAACAACATTGCTTAACTCACGTTCCATATTTTTACGAAGCTCTGAGCGAAGTTTCTCAACATCGCCACCTTCAATACCAAAGCGCTCTGCAAATTCTGCATTAAGTTCAGGTAATTGACCTGCTTCAACACTGTTTACAGTGATATCAAACTCAGCTTCTTTACCTGCTAAATGTTCTGCTTGGTATTCTGCTGGGAATGTTACTTTGATTGTTTTAGTTTCGCCTTTTTTCATGCCCACGATTTGATCTTCAAATCCTGGAATCATTGAGTTTGAACCTAAAAGAAGTGGTGTGTTATCAGCTTTTCCACCATCAAATTCTTCGCCATCAACGCGACCTACGAAGTTGATGTTTACGCGATTTTCAAGTGCTGCTGCCGCATCAGTTTCAGCCCAAGTTTGGCTCTGTTTTTGAAGCGTTGTAAGCATGTTTTCGAGATCCGCATCTGTTACTTCAGCTTCAAATTTAACCGCTTCTAATTTGTCTAAGTTATCTAATTTTACTTCAGGCATCACTTCGAACTCTGCTGTGAAAGAGAATTTGTTCTCTTCTGACGGCATATCGATAACAGGTTGGCCTGCTGGCTCTAATTTAAGCTCACTAATTAATGCTTGGTATTTTTTGCCAATAGCTTCGCCGATTATTTCGTTCTCAACTTCTGCGCCATGCATGCTGCGAACAACTTTAACTGGAACTTTACCAGGGCGGAATCCATCAACACGGACGCGACGAGCTAAGTTTTGAAGACGATCTTCGATATCTTTTTTAACTTGCTCAGCATCAAGTTCAATCACTACGCGGCGCTTGAGGCCTTCTAATGTTTCTACTGACATAATATTTACCCGATTATAAGTTTGAATCTAAAATTGCAAATATAAAAAAAGGTGCTTCAAAAGCACCTTCTTTAACTTATTAAGGTGATCTGTGTCACCATAACTCAATATGGTGCGAGTGGGGAGACTCGAACTCTCACGGATGAACCACTAGATCCTAAGTCTAGCGCGTATACCAATTTCGCCACACTCGCATAAGCCGTCAATTATACGTTGTCTTCATAACTTGTCAAGAGTAATTTTCTTGTCGCTTTTCCTATAAAGGAAGTCGCGTTTGAACAACGTTAACTACGAAGAAAGATGATAATATATTTCCTCAGAATTACAAGTCTTTTATTTGGAGGAATAATGAGCGATTTTCGGTTGATTCCGTTACAGAGCCGACCATTAGAGGGAAGTTTCACGATTTTACGGGGAATTCCTTCGCGGAAATGCCGACAAATTGGTCCTTGGTGTTTTTTTGATAAGCTTAACGAACCATCGATTAATCACGATCATCATCTTAAAGTTGGGCCGCATCCTCATATTGGTTTGCAGATTTTATCGTGGTTGGTAGATGGTGCAGTGGTGCATCAGGATTCTTTAGGGAATAAACTCGTGGCTGATTCAGATGCTTTAAATTTTATGACTGCAGGGCGAGGAATTGTTCATACAGAAGATTCACCGGTATCTCTCTTAGAAAAAGGGGATTCTATGTTGCATCTGTTACAATTTTGGATTGCATTGCCTAAAGCCTATGAAGAGATCGATCCGGATTTTGTCTCGATGAAACAGAATGATTTGCCAATGATTGATTTCTCATTAGGTTGGGGAAAACTGATTGTAGGGCAATATCGAAATCAAATATCTCCTTTGAAAACATATAGTCCTATTTTTGCGATGGAGTTGACGTTAAATGCCGGTGTGATCGATTTATCATTGATGCCAACATTTGAATATGGCATTACGATAATTGAAGGAGATGTTCGTTTTGAAGATGCGAAAAACGGTACATCATTGCATGAAGATGCCGTAATGCCTGATAATCTATTAGTGTTTACTAACGTAGAATCTTTGAGAATCAAGGTTGCCGGCAATGCTCGTTTTATTATTTTTGGCGGTTTACCGTTAAAAGATGCGCATTATATTTGGTGGAACTATGTTTCCTCAGATCCAAATAAAATTCGTCATAGTCAGATATTATGGGAATCCGGGGATACGACGATTTTTCCTAACATCGCTGGTGAATCTCGCGAGAACTTGATCGCTCCGGAATTACCTGCCAAGTTTATCGCGTTTTAAGTAAAGCATATTCTATGAGACATCTTAAACAGCTATTAAATAGTTAATGGCTGTTTTTTTATGAGGATTTGCGTCGTAATGCCTAACTCAATTTAAAAATGAGAAAAATAAAATAATTTATCGAGTTGGCTAATTGTTCCTGATTAATGTTTGTGTGATAATCTGCGCACGAATTAACCCGTAATTTTACGAAGGATATAGAGAGATGTTGAAACAATTAAAGATGTTTTTTGCAGTAATGTTTATTGCTGTGGTTGCCGTGGCTTGTAGTGGTTCATCAGATCAACCAGAAGATGTTGCGAAAGAATTTATCACAGTTTTTGAAAAAGGTGATAGCAAGCGTTTATTAGATATTATCTATATTGATGAGAAAGATAATACGCCAGAAACAAAAGCAATGATTGAGGGTAAACTCAGCATGATGGTTGGTATGGCGCAAGGTGAGATGGAAGCAAAAGGCGGCATTAAAGATATTAAAGTTGATCGTGTTGAATATAACAGTGATAAATCAAAAGCGGCAGTTTACTTGATTGTGACTTATAAAGATGGTGAAGTTTCAGGTCCTGATGAAGTGGGCACTGTGAAAACAAAAGATGGTTGGAAAGTGGAGCTCTAATTTTTATTGAGCAGCTATTTTGTGATGAAACGCTGTGATTTTCAGAGGTGAAAATGCAGCGTTTTTTATTTTGCTTATTTATTCTAATTTCTAAAAGCATTATTTTAGAAAGCTTTTTCTTAAAGTTTGTTGATTTATTTATAGTGCAATCGGTTTCAAGTTATCGTGTTAACCGATACTTTTAAAATGGTTGTATGGCTGAGGAGAGTGTTTCTTGTATATTTATATCAGCGTCTTATCAAGCGAGTATTACAATAGTTTTAATCTGAAATGACTATAAAATTACTTCTTTTTTAACTTCTCCAACTTTTCTTAAAACGATTATAAAAGGTTTAATTTTAATAAAAAATGCTAAAGAACATTTATTGCATAATGAAATGCCGACCTTATTTGTTGATAAGTTTCGCAATGATGGCAACTCTGATTGTGGCGCTTTGTCTCTATTTTGAGATTAATCCTTTTAAAGATTATTCACAATATGATCCTTGGGAATCGGCATATCTTGAGCAATTAGAAGTCGGCGATATCGTCTTTCGCACGGCTTATGGAAAAGAGAGCCGATTGATTCAATTAGTGAGCGGCGGAGATTATTCCCATATTGCCGTTATTACTGAGATTTCACCGGAAGTCAGAGTGACACATGCCACCACAAATGATCATCCTGAGAAATTGAATCAGGTGTTATTAACGGCAATTACTGAATTTCTATCTCCAACATATGCGAAAACATATTTGATTGCGCGCCCCGATTTTTTATCAGCACCTGATAAAGCGTTATTCGCTAAAGAGATCGCAGTTAAAGTGGGAGAACCGTATGTTTTAAAGAGCCGTTCGTTAGAGAATCTCTACTGTACGACACTCTTGGAGGTGCCGCTCAAATCGCTTGTTCCAGATCTTTCTTTGCAATGGCAATCGTTGCAAGTGCCAGGAATGCTGGGAGATTATCTCTTTCCCGATGCTTTTTTAGATATTGCCGGAATGAAACAAATTTTGAAAGATGATATCTGGTTGCCGTAGTTGTTGGAAATAGTTGATTGCTATTTTACCCCCCCCTTTTTATATGATTAGTGAACGCAACTTCTGCGTTTCTATGAGGCTGTACTGAATGAATAACTAACTTGATTCGAAATGATTTTTGATAATACATTTGATCAAGGAGTTTTCATGTCCAAATTTTTACAGCTGTATGATATTTCATACCAGTTGCCCAATGGCAACATTCTTTTCTCTCAAGTTTCTGGTTCTTTTTCTGCGAAAATTACGGCATTGATAGGGCGTAATGGTGTTGGAAAGTCCTACTTGCGCAAATTTTATCAGGAGATTAAGCCAACTCAAGGAACTGTATTGAATGCTGATTCTAGTTATTATTTGCCACAAACCTATGAGATAAGCGCTGATACAACAATTAGTGATCTCCTTGGTATTCAAGATATTTTAGATGCTTTAGTCAGAATTTCTTTAGGAAGTATCGATGAAGCCGATTTTTCTTTGGTAGGCGATCATTGGAATATTGAGTCAGAAGCTGTCGCTTTGCTTACAAAATGGGGCTTAAGTGCGTATTCATTGCAATCTCCGGCTACGCAATTAAGTGGCGGTGAGCAGATGCGTATTCGGGTTGCGGCGGCATTTAAAACAACCTTAATTTTAGATGAGCCTAGTAATCACCTAGATTTACATTATAAATTTAAATTGTGGGAGATGATTCAAGCTTGGTCAGATGAGGTGATTTTGATAACACATGACCGTTATCTATTAGATCAGGTTGATGTGATTGCAGAATTGACGAAAGAAGGTTTAATTTGGTTTCAGGGGAGCTTTGCAGAGTTTAGAGTGCTGCGGGAAGCTGAAAAACAGCTGGCTATTGATGAATTAGCAACTATTAAAATTGAGGAAAAGAAACGTTTAAAAGTTGCACAATAACAGTTAGAACGGCAACAAAAGCGCTCAGCTGAAGCAAATCGCGCGCGAGGAAATCAAAACCAAGCAAAAATTTTAATGGATGCACAGAAGAACTGAAGCGATCATACTAGCGGAAAAATGCAGTTGAAGTACGATCGCGTGAAGGAAGTAGGCAGAGCACGCATAGAAACTGCCCAGAAAGCAGTGGAACCAACGGCGAATATTGTTTTACATCAGATGGAGAAAGCCGCCCATCAATCAGCAATCATCGCCGAGATTACAGATCTAAAATTACCATTTGTAATACCGCAAGTAGCGCCGTTATCATTGACGATTCGTTCAGGAGAGCGAATGGTAATCGTTGGCAGAAATGGTATTGGGAAATCACTCTTACTGAAAGTCATTGCGGGATTAATACCGGCAGCAGATGGGGTTATTGAGACATTTTCTCCGGCAGTTTATTTAGACCAGCATCTTTCTTTATTAGATCCTAATAAGTCGGTGCTAGAACAGATTTCACAGAATAGGACGAAAGAGGAAATTTCTCAATTACGGATGCAGCTTTCGCAATTAGGATTGCCGGCAAAAGATATTGAAAAAACTAGTATGCACCTTAGCAGTGGAGAACGGTTAAAATCAGCTTTAGCATTGATTTTATATGGACAATCGCCAGTAGAATTGTTGATGTTAGATGAGCCTAATAATCATCTTGATTTAGAATCATTGGCGGCTTTAGAATCGATGCTTCAGCAATATCATGGTGCTTTAATGGTGGTTTCTCACGACAGCATATTTTTAGAAACGATCGGTATTGATCGATATTTAACGGTGACTGACCAAGCTTTGGGAAGTCTCTTATAAGATGCCTGATCTTCGCAGAGATTTTTGAAGATACTTCGGCATTGGTTTTGATAGGAGATTAATAGGAAAGTTTAAAATCTTCTTTAAAATCGATGTCTTTAGGGATTATTTATAAGGGTTTATCAACATCCTGTCGGAAGTTTTGCGACAATCTTTCATGATTATGAATCGAGCGATCGAAGAGAAAGGAAGCGTAATTCCGTATAAGGTTCAGTAGATGTAATAGAGGAATATTACTCTACAGATTCTTTGCTTGCACCATTTTCCCAGAAGTTTTCGATAGTTTTATAAATTTGAGATTGAATATGATCGTTATACGTTGCAATCGCATAATCTTCATGGAGTTTGGGTGTTTTTTTTGCATAACGCTCGGAAAGATGAATTAAGATATCATCTTTGATAATCCAACGTTTTGGCAGGTCACGATTGATTGCTAGGATCTCTCGCATTTTTGCTAATGCACGTAATAGTTGTTTTGAAGAGCCGCGAAGTCTTTTATGACCTTTTACTTTTTTCCAAGCACCTTCCGGATTAGGCTCGTAGCGCTCACGCTCTGTTAAAGGTAGGTGATTTGCTGTGAGTAATCCTCGTTGATTATTGGCATCAATCTCGGCGCTCAGTTTCTGGTATGCCGGAATAAGATAATGAACATCATCATAAGCATATTTGAGCTGTTCGCTTGTGAGCGGGCGAAGATCCCACTGCGTACGAGTTTGATCGCGAGTGAGTTCCACATTGCAATAGTGAAGCACTAAATCATGATAGCTCATACCGATCTTCACACTTTGCGTAATTTGCGCCGCAATCTGCGTATCAAATACCGGCATTGGTAAGATATCGAGCGCATGAACAATCGCTTCAAGATCTTGACTAGCGGAATGAATAATCTTGGTAATATGCGGCGCAAGCAGTAGAGCTTTTAAAGCCGTAAAGTCTTGTAATGCTAAAGGATCAATACAAACAGCTTCATTGTCTGTGGCTAATTGAATTAAGCAGAGTTTGGGAAAATAGGTTTTGACTCGTAAAAATTCTGTATCTAGCGCAAGATATTCAATTGTTGAGAGTTGGGCATTGCACCATGAATCTAAAGCTTCTTGCGTATCGATATAAAGATCTTTCATAACTTATCCATCAAATTCATCTTAAGGCGCATTATACGTTTTTTTGACTTCATTGGGGAGGGAAAAGTGGAGGAATGCTAAAGATTTATCAGCATTAAAAGCGGAAAAGCTCTACCATAATCTCTTTTAGAGAATTAAACGAACCATTCACATCGAGGAGTGATGAGATGTATATTCCTTTTTCAGCGTTCAATGCGATTCCATACTTTATGGAATATCAGGATAAATCCCCATTAATTCATTGTATGACCAATCATGTTGTGCAAAATTTTACGGCAAATGTTTTATTAGCAACGGGCGGAAGTCCGGCAATGATTCCAGATATTCATGAGTGTGGTGAATTTACGCATATTGCGAGTGGATTATTGGTGAATGTGGGAACGCTGACAGAGCGAGCAGCGAATGCGATGCTGCACTCGGCAAAGGAGGCTCATGAAACGGGAACGCCATGGGTTTTAGATCCGGTCGGGATTGGTCCGGCGCTCTATTATCGAACGGGAATTGTCAATGAATTGTTAAAATTCAAGCCTTCGGTTATTCGTGGTAATCCGGCAGAGATTATGGTGCTTGCCGGCGTTTCGGCAAAAGCTAAAGGGGTTGATTCTGAAGAAGCATCGACGCAAGCTTTTGAATATGCGGAGCAAGTGGCGCGTGATTTTCAGACAATTGTCGTCATGACCGGGAGCGAAGATATTATTACCGATGGCGATAAGAGTTATATTGTTTCTGTTGGCACAGAGAAGTTAACGCGCGTCACTGGTACAGGTTGCTCATTATCAGCGCTTGTTGCCGGCATGATTAGTGCAACAGAAGATACTTTAGAAGCCGCGGCAACGGC
>Ga0079226_10000170_pt1 | contig 41734 bp, 46 predicted proteins | sample Poulit2014_FD_76345 | JGI IMG/M metagenome (GOLD analysis project Ga0079226, IMG submission 76345) | Agricultural soil microbial communities from Georgia to study Nitrogen management - Poultry litter 2014 | ecosystem: Environmental > Terrestrial > Soil > Agricultural land | place: USA: Georgia...
CAATCCATTAAGTATATTTTCTCAAATAATTGAGGAAATACCAATAAGAAATAACTTTAGGTTCATAAGGTTTTCCTTTGATAGTCGGAAGACTAAAACCTTAAATATAATATACAAGGATGACTTAAGAATGAATAAATTAAAACATGCCATTCAAGATGAATATGAAGATGATTTTGCATGGTGTTATGGATGTGGACGATTAAATGATAACGGCTTACATTTAAGAACGGGATGGGATCGTGATGGTAATCAAACGATTACAACTTACCAGCCTAGAGACGAACACAAAGCAATTCCAGGGTTTGTGTATGGGGGATTAATGGCATCACTTGTCGACTGTCACGGAACCGGATCAGCTGCTCTTTTTCTTCATAGAAAAAACGGACATGAACCAGGTGATGGTATTTCAGCACCCAGGCTTGTTACAGCTAGTTTAAATGTTAACTTTTTAAAGCCCACACCTGCAAATGTAACTTTAAAAGCAATAGGTCAGATTGAAGAAGTACATCCAAAAAAATTCCATGTCTCGATTGATGTTTTTGCTGGAGAAGATAAAGTGGTCACTGGCGATGTTGTCGCAGTAGTTATGCCTAAAACCTTTACAAATAATTAATGACAACTTCTTAATTACGATTCACGGATTAACTGCTAAATATTTAGCATTTTTATTTACTAAAAGATTATTTATAATAGATCCATCCTTAACATTCTATTATCAAGAGGTGAGCAAATATGGATACTTCATTAATAAGGTCAGATGATTATATAACTTTATGGGGTATTATTGTTGTTTGGGCTTCTGTGAGTATTTATTTAGAACAAAAATTTAAATGGGCAGGTAGAATTTCAGGTGCAATTATTGCTTTAATTGGAGCTATAATTTTATCTAATACTGGTGTTATTCCTACTGAATCACCTGTTTATGATGCTGTTTGGAGTTTTATCATCCCTCTTGCGATTCCTTTACTTTTATTTCATGTTAATTTCAAGAAAATTTTGAATGAAAGTGGTAGATTACTTATTATATTTTTATTAAGTTCTATCGGAACTGTTGTGGGAACAATTTTAAGTTTCTTTTTATTTAAAGATCATATTCCTTATTTAGATAAAATTGGCGGCATGATGAGTGGTTCATATGTCGGTGGAGGTGTTAACTTTGCTGCAATGGCTGCAAAATTTGATGCTCCTGGAGAAATGGTATCAGCAACAGTAGTTGCAGATAATTTAATGATGGCTTTATACTTTGTAATCCTTATGCTTATTCCTTCACTTAATTTTTTCAAAAAAAGATTTAATCATCCACACGTATTAGCTGTAGAAAGTAGTAAAAATATCAATGATAATGAAACTTTAGCTGAAAACTTTTGGAAACGTTCAGAAATTTCATTAAAGGATATTGCTTTATCTATTGGTACAGCTTTTTTCTTAGTAATTATTTCTTTTAAATTAGCTGGATACTTTGGTTCCATTATTCCTAACGGAGAAAACGTATCTTTTTTATTTAATTTATTAAATTGATTATTTGGTGATAATTATCTAATATTAACAACGGTTACGTTTGCTTCACTCGCTTTATTTCCTAAATATTTTGCTTCTATTAATGGAAGCCAAGAATTAGGTACTTTTTTAATTTATTTATTCTTTGTCGTTATTGGTATTCCAGCATCAATTCCATTAATTATTCAAAATGCACCTTTATTATTAATTTTTGTAGCAATTATCGTATTTATTAACATGGTTGTTTCTTTATTAGCTGGCAAAATGTTAAAATATGATTTAGAAGAAATTTTAATTGTTAGTAACGCTAATATTGGTGGACCCACCACGGCAGCAGCTATGGCAATCGCAAAAGGGTGGAAGGATTTAATTGGTCCTGTCTTAGTTGTTGGAACAATTGGTTATATTATTGGTAATTATATCGGCACAACGCTCGGATTATGGTTTGGTACAATGATGTAAATATAAAAAACTAGTAAGTACTTTTTTAAGTATTTACTAGTTTTTTATTATTAATTAGCTAATTTTTTTAATGCTTTTTTTAATAACTCTTTTTCTTGAACAAGTGCAATTCTAACGTAACCTTTTCCTTCTGAACCGAATGCACTTCCTGGAACTAAAGCAATTCCTTTTTCTTCAATTAATTTAAAGACAAATGTCTCATCAGCAATTGCTTCTGGATATTCAGCCCATAAAAACATCCCGCTAGTTGAAGGTGCCACACTCCAACCAAGTTCTTTCAATCCTGTTGACATTACGTCATAACGCTCTGAAAAAACACGTCTTACATGTTCAGTTATTTCTTCTGCATTATCTAGTGCAACAATCGCCGCTTCTTGTATCGGAGAAAAAACACCATAATCTAAATTCGATTTTAAGTTTTTCAATATTTGAATTGCTTGCTTATTTCCGACAAAATAGGCTATTCGAGCTCCTGCTAAACTAAAGCTTTTTGACAACGAGTTTGTTTCTATACAAACATCCTTTGCACCTGGCATCGTTAATATGTTTATAACAGGTTCATTTGTATAATAAAATTCAGAATATGCTGCATCATGTAAAATAAGTATATTATATTTTTTTGCAAATGCGATAACTTCAGTTAAAAATTCTTTTGTTGCCGTTGCAGGCACTGGATTTCCTGGAAAGTTTAAAATTAGTAATTTAGCTTTTTTAGCAATAGATTCTGGTATATCTTTTATTTGTGGTAAATAATCATTTTCTTTTAATAACGGCAATTCATAAGATTCTGCTCCAGCAAGTTTAATTCCTGCATCATATGCTAAATAAGCTGGATTTGTTGTAATTACAATATCACCAGGATTACAAAAAGCAAGTGGTAAATGAACTAGTCCTTCTTGAGAACCCATTGTTTGTAGAACTTCAGATTCTGCATCTACATTAACATTATTCACTCGTTTGTAGTAATTACTAACCGCTTCATTAAAACGAGACAATCCACCTAAGGTATATCCATAACTTGTTTCTTTTAAACTTTCTTCAGCAAGCTTTGCTCTAACTTTTTCAACTGGAGAAATATCAGGTGTTCCTAAGCTTAAATCAATAAATGACTGATCAGTTAATTTACGTTTTTCTACTGCTGTTTTTAAACGACTAAAAATACCAGATTCAAAATTTTTCATTCGTTCAGAAGCTTTAATATTCATTTCATCACACCTTTTAAATTAATTTAATGCATAGGGAAAAAAACTAATTGAATGGCAAAAATAATACCAAAAATATAAATCATCATTGGCACAGTCCTTGCTTTGCCAGAAGCTACTTTCAATAATGGATAAATGATGAACCCCATCGCGATCCCTATTGCAATACTTGAAGTTAGTGGCATTGTTAATATAATTGCAAATGTAGGAAATGCTTCATCAAACTCATTCCACTTGATTTTAGCTAGTCCATTCATCATATAACTTCCAACGATAATTAATGCTGGCGCTGTGATTGCTGGCACGTCTGCGATAGCTGCAACAATAGGAGAAAAGAATAATGCAACAAGAAATAACACGGCTACAACAATTGATGTAAGTCCAGTCCTACCTCCAGCTGCAACACCTGCAGATGATTCAACATATGCACTTGATGGTGTTGAACCTAGTGTCGCACCGACTGTTGAGGCCACCGCATCTGCAGTTAAAGCTGCATTTGCTTTAGGTAATTGTCCATTTTTCATAAGTCCCGCTTGCTCAGCCACACCTATCATTGTACCTGTTGTATCAAAAATAGTCACAAGTAAAAAAGCGAAGATAACACCGTATAAACCGTGAGTAAACACACCCGCTAAATCAAAATCAAAAAAAACTGGCGCAGGAGGTAATGACATAATACCATCGACTTTTAACATACCTAAAAAATAAGCAATAATTGCTGTAATAAACATACCTATAAACAAAGCACCACGTACGTTACGTGCTGTTAAAATTAATGTAATAAATACACCTATAATTGCCAGTAAAGTCATCGGTTCAGTTACATCGCCAAATGCTACAAAAGTACCTTCATCTGGAACAACAATACCTGACATTCTTAATCCTAAAAAAGCAATAAATAAACCAATCCCTGCTGTAATACCTATCTTAAGTGGTATAGGTATAGAATTGATTAATATTTCTCTAAATTTTGTAAAGGCTAATAAGAGAAATATCAAACTTGCAAAAAACACAGCTCCTAAAACTGTTTGATAACTAATCCCTTGGACAGCTACAACACTTGCAAAGTAAGCATTCATCCCCATACCAGGGGCAATAGCAATAGGATAATTAGCAAATAATGCCATAATTAATGTTCCAATAACAGCTGATGCTATTGTGGCAATAAAAACTTGATCAAATGGAATTCCTGCCGATGAGAGAATCGATGGATTTACCACAATGATGTATGCCATTGTTACAAAAGTTGTAATGCCAGCAATCGTCTCTGTATATATACTTGAATTTAATTCTTCTAATTTAAAAAAATTTTTCATCTAGTCACCAGCTTTTCAATATTGTTTACACGATTTTTATATTACTATTTTATCTCAGTTTATTTGACTATACAATTAACAACATTAAAAAAGCCACTTATACCTCGGTAACGTGTATAAGTGGCCTTTATTAATTTAACCAATGTATGCAATTAGAGCATTATAAATATCTTTTGTTTTTTCTCCAACTTGACCATCGCCTATTTTTTTACCATCTATTTCACAAATTGGCATCACTTCTGATGTTGTTGAGCTAATAAATACTTCATCCGCATCATAAAGCTCGTTTTGAGTAATTTCAACTTCTTCAACACTTTGATTATTTTCTTTTAAAAGCTTTATAATTCGCTGACGTGTTATTCCATTTAAAATTTTATTATTAACTGGATGAGTTTTATAAACACCATTTTTTACAATAAATACATTTGTTGACGTTCCTTCTGTTACTATTCCATCACGAATAAAGATTCCTTCAAAGGCGTTTTCGTCATGTGCTTTTTGTTTCATCATCACATTGTATAATAAATTCAAACTTTTAATATCGCAGCGTAACCATCTTAAGTCCTCTACTGTAATTGCTGTAACACCTGTTTTTTGATTTTCTAGTGGACGTGTAAAGTAGAGTGGGTAAGCTACTAAATATGATTTTACAGAACGATCATAATGATGTTTACGTGGTGATACTCCACGTGTTACTTGAAAGTATATACCACCATCGGTTAAATTATTTGCCTGCATAACTTGTGCTATGTTTTTCTTTAACTCAGATGCTGATTGATTGATAACAAGATCAATTTCTGTTGCGCTTCTAAAGAAACGTTCAACATGTCCATCTAATTCATATATTTCTCCATCATAAACTCTAACAACTTCATAAACACCATCACCAAATTGATAACCTCTATCTTCAATGTCAATTGATGTATTTTTTCTATCTACAATATCTTCATTAATTAATACTTTCATTTTAGTCTCTCCTTATTGAGCTATTAATTTAAATATTAACTCGTTTTTAAGCTACCTTAAAGATATCACAAATAAAGTTTTTTGCACTATTTTTTATCCAAATTTATTTACAACATTGTTAGCAAGTAAAAAAGTACCCTATAAAGTTTTTATATAAATCAACTCTATAAGGTACACGTTAATATGACACTGATTTCTTTTAAATAAAATTATTTCCAATAATCATTTGCAGCTGCAACGGTTTGAAAATGAACTGCTACGACATGCGAAGCAGCTGTTAAACTGTCTGCGTTTTCTGCATATTCAGGTCTTAATCTTTCTCGTATTTCAGCTGAAGTTTGTGTATAAGCTACACCTTTTCTAGCTAATATTAGAGCAAGTTCAAATCCTTCTTGAGGCGAATCTGTTTTCAAACTGGTTAACCAATCTGTCATAATAAACCTCTCCCTCACATAGATTATGGATGTGCATAGGTATAGTATAAGTCAATCTACTCAATCAAACAACGCTTAAATAATTAAAATTCAGTTGCTTTAGCTGAGATGAGGCTACTTAGCTCAGTTATTAAATAGATGGTTCATAATATCTTTTCTCGAGACTATACCAACCAACTTACCCGTTTCATCAACGACTGGTAATCTTTTTACTTTATTACGGACTAAGATACTTGCTGCTGATTCAATATCATCCTCTGGATTAATTGTAGTTACATCTTCAGTCATGACAGTTTGTACATAATGTCCCATCGACTTTTTAACATTATCTAAATATTTATTAGGATCATCTAGATAAATAATGCCACCTAATATTTCTAAAAATGCTGGTACTTGTACTTTTGAGTTATGTTTTATCAGATCGCCTTCTGTAATAATTCCTGTTAAATTTCCATCTTCATCAACTACTGGTAAACCACTTAAACCATGCTTAGAAAGTAAATTTGCACATGTTTCTACCGTGTCATTTTTCTTAACTGTAATGACTTCTTTTGTCATAATATTTTCTATTTTCATTGCATATTCTCCTATCTATACAGAATGTATTCTATACTAATCTTAACATAAAGATTATCAATTCACCTTACTGCTTTATAAATTAAGGTTCATTTATTGGATTTTTTTAAAATTACCTTATATACTGTAGTGCGTATTGTATATTACGTTTATAGAAAGGGATAATAATGATTAAAACAAAAAAGAAATCTATTGAGCAGTTATATTCTTATTTATTTGATGCAAGTAGAACAATTAATCAACTACGTAAAGCTAAGAAAAACAAATTGATATCTATGCAATTTATTGAGAGGATTATGTTGGCTGTCACTGAAGTAAATGGCTGTGAAATTTGTTCTTACGGTCACACGAAAATCGCTTTAGAACAAGGTATGAGTGAAGAAGAAATTCAAATGTTGCTTTCCGGAGAAACTAGTGGTGTGCCTACAGACCAATTACACGCTGTTATGTTCGCTCAACATTATGCTGACACTGAAGGTAAACCAAGTGAAGCTGCATGGGAAAAGTTAGTTCAAGAATATGGATTAGAACGTTCGTATGGTATTCTAGGTGCTACGCGAATGATTATGTTTGGAAATACTTATTTAGTTCCTGTTGGAAATATAAAGGATCGTTTAACTGGTAAAAAGAATCTTGATTCTTCAATAATTAATGATTTAATAAAAACAATAAGCATTATTGTTTTACTACCGACTGCTGTTATTCATACACTCTTTACAAAAGAACCACTTATTTCATTTAATCATGTGGCTCAAGTTCAGTAAAAATACCGTCACTTATAAGTGACGGTATTTTAATAAGCACTGTATGCTGCATTTGTACCAGCAAGTCTCCCTGTAACAAATGCTGAAGTAATATTATATCCCCCCGTATAGCCGTGAATATCCAGAATTTCACCACAAAAGTAAAGTCGTTCTGTTAATTTTGAACCCATTGTTTTTGGAATAATTTCCTTAGTTGAAACGCCGCCACCAGTGACAAATGCTTTTTCAATAGGCAATGAACCATTTACGTTAAATAAAAAATGTTTAATATCTTTTAATATATTTTGTAAAGACTCTTTTCTTAAGTTCCCACATTTTAAATCATCTGAAATATCATTTTTTTCTAGTATAAACATTAAGTAACGCTCTGGTACAATCCCTTTAAATGTATTTTTAACTGATTTTCTCGGATTTGCTTCAATTAATTGAACCATTTCACTTAATAACTCTTCGTCATTTATATCAGGACGTGCATCGAGATGCATTTTTACCTCTTTTTTACCTTTCATGATTTCTTTAACAACGTATTGTGAACAGCGTAATACAGCAGGTCCAGAAATCCCAAAATGCGTAAATATCATATCCATTTGATGTGTCACAATCGCTTTATTATTTTCATTTAAAACAGATAAAGCAATATTACGCAAAGAGAGGCCTTGAAGCGCTTTAGATTCAATAAATTTTGCTTTTGATGTTAATGCTACCTCTGTCGGATATAATTCTGTAATGGTATGACCCGCTTCTTTAGCCCAATCATACCCATCACCCGTTGAGCCTGTATGTGGCACGGATTTACCGCCCACTGCGATGACTAAAGAACGTGTTTGAATTTTTTCCTCACTCTTTAAATTAATGGTGTGAAAAGTATCACCATAAGAAATATCTTGTACTGGTGTATTAATCCGAATCACGACATTTAATTCTTCTAATTTATTAATTAATGTATCTACAACTGATTTAGCCGAATTAGATACGGGAAACATTCTTCCATGGTCTTCTTCTTTTAAAGCGACACCTAAATTTTCAAAGAAGTCAATAATATCATAATTATCAAAGACAGAAAGTGGCCCGTATAAAAATTTACCGTTTCCTGGAATATTTTTTATTAATTCTTCTTGTGGAAGTCGATTTGTTACATTACAACGACCTCCTCCTGATATCGCTAATTTATTTCCTATCTTATTTCCTTTTTCAAGAAGCAAAGTCCGCGAGCCCATTTCAGCAGCTGAAATGGCTGCCATTAAACCTGATGGACCTCCACCTATGACAACTACATCATATTTCATTTATTAACCCTCTCTTTATTAAACCATCTATTTTATTATACTTTTATATTTGCTTTTTCTAAAAAGTATGTGCGTAACTCTTGCCAATTATCCATACGTAAATCATAGGTCTCTTTTATATTATGAGGTGAAGTAAACATAATTCCTCTGTCTCCAAATGTATTTAATTGATAAATATGATCATCAATCAAATAGTCTGCTTTTATCGTACTTTTATCTCCACAAAAAACGAAAAAGTTTGGGTTTAAAAAAGGAAAGTGTTCTCTTAACCAATCATACTTAGCTGTAAATGAGTTAGGTGATAACATTGCTGCTGTAGCAACAATAATTTGGTAATGATGTGATAACTCTTTTAATACTTCTTGAGAATCTTTAATCACTGGTAAACTTCTAAAGAATGAATCTGTATTAACAATCTCAAAGATATCATCAGATAACTCAGGGTATAATGTGTGTAAAGACGTTCCCATTAAATCGTCTTTAGTAATATTTAAATCATATTTTTTGTTTACACGCCTAATTAATTCCGAACTAAAATCTGCTAATACTTCATCCATATCAACGGCTATTCGTTTCAAAATCATCTACTCCTTTTCATTATTATATTAAATTTATCATTAAAACTTTTTATAATATATGATTCACTTTGTATTATTTTTATTTATAAAGTAAGCTTTTCCTTTTAAACAAGTTTACCGATTTCTTAAAAAAATGCAAAATTTCGAGATGTAATATGTTCGTTTGTTCATTTTTTTTAACAAAAATTGAAACTATTAGTTGTTTTTAGACATATTCATTTTACATACACCACGCTTACAGTGTATATTACAAGTAGACATATTTTATAAATTAGCTGTAAAAAGTTATAAGGGGCGGTTATAGTGGAAAGAGTTGTTGGAACAGTTGCAAGAGGACTACGTGCACCGATCATTAATGAAGGCGATAATATTGTTGACTTCGTTGTTGATAGTGTCATGAAAGCACAAGAAGTTGAAGGTTTTGAAATTAATGATCGAGATATCATTTCTATTACTGAATCAATTATTGCACGTGGACAAGGAAACTATGCAACAGTTGACGACATCGCTGAAGATGTCAAATCAAAATTTGGAAATGACGATGTAGTCGGTGTTATATTTCCTATTTTAAGCCGAAATCGTTTTTCTAATTGTTTACATGGAATTGCTAAGGGAGTTAAAAAAATCGTATTAATGCTTAGTTATCCTTCAGATGAGGTTGGTAATCACCTCGTTGAACTCGAAGCACTTGATGAAAAAGGTATTAATCCTTTAACTGACGTGTTAACTGAAGAAGAATTTCGTCAACATTTTGGCTATAATAAACATGCTTTTACAGGTGTGGATTATATCGATCATTATAAAGAAGTCGTTGCTAAACATGGTATTGAATGTGAAGTAATCTTCTCAAATAATCCAAGAAGTATTTTAAATTACACGAAAAATATTTTAAATTGCGATATTCACACACGCGAAAGAACGAAGAAAGTTTTAAAATTACATGGCGGTGAAAAAATTTATAGTCTTGCTGATATTTTAGCAAAACCAATTGGAAACAGTGGATATAATGCTGATTACGGTTTATTAGGTTCAAACAAATCAACAGAAACTGAAGTCAAACTATTTCCACGTGATTCACAACCTATTGTTGATGAGATTCAAGTTAAGATGAAAGAATTAACTGGCAAAACAGTTGAAGTAATGGTTTATGGTGATGGTGCATTTAAAGACCCTGTTGGTAAAATTTGGGAGCTTGCAGATCCTGTTGTTTCTCCAGCTTATACTAAGGGACTTGCAGGTCAACCTAATGAAATTAAATTAAAATATTTAGCTGACAATAACTTTTCTCATTTACGTGGTGATGAATTAAAAGCGGCTATTGCTGAGTTTATGAAAGAACGAAAAGATGTTGAAGAAAGCGATTCAGTTGAAGCTCAAGGAACAACTCCTAGAAAATTAACCGACTTAATTGGATCTTTATCAGACTTAACTTCTGGTAGTGGTGATAAAGGTACACCGATTGTCTACATTCAAGGATATTTTGATAGCTTTATTTCATAAAAAAACATTGCTCACTTAAAGTGAGCAATGTTTTTTTATTTAATCTAATAAATCGGGTTGTTCTTTTATAATCATTTCCCAAAGAGGTTGAAATTGTTCTTTTCCTGCTTGAGACGAACCTTCATCTTTATATGTGTCTGCTGCAACCTCTGCACTAATTTCAGCCGGATCACCTAACATATGTGCATATACATGCTCTCTGCAACTACGCTCTAATAAAATAAACCACCAGGCTGCTTCAGCAACACTTCCTCCTACTGTTAATAAACCATGATTTTTTAAAATCGCTGCTTTTTTATCTGCTAAAGCCGCAGCTATTCGCCTTCCTTCTTCTTCTTCGTAAACAACACCTGTATAATCATCAAACAAAGCTAAATCATTGTAAAAAGCACACGAATCTTGTGATAATGGTTTTATTATCTTTCCTGTTGTTGACCAGATTTGTCCATAAGTTGTATGAGCATGCGCTGCTGCAATAGCGTCTGGCCTTGCTTCATGTACAGCTGAGTGAATCACTAATGCCGCTTTATTTACAACACTGTCACCTTCAACAACTTCACCTGCTTCATTAACACGAACAAGATCTGATGTTTTAATTTGACTAAAATGCCTCATATATGGGTTTACCCAATAACTATCAGTAAACTCTGGATCTCTTACCGTAATGTGTCCAGTGACTCCATTATCAAATCCAAATTTTGAAAACAATCTAAATGCTGCTGCTACTTGATTCTTTCTAAATGTTCTTTCTTCTTCAATTGATCTATCATGATTCATTTTCCAACTCTCCTTTATCAAAATAATTGCTATCTCTTAAAATTTATAAGCCTTTTCTTTAAATAACAAACTAACACTTACAAATGCGATTAATGATAATACCACTGGTATAGTAACTGCGTGAACGCCTAATAATGGTTCATTTGCTTCATTAAATAAATAAATGATTATGTAAGAACTAATCCCAACAATCATTGAGGCAATCGTACCATTAGCATTAGCATATTTCCAATAAAGTCCTAAAATGAGTGGCCAAACAAATGCTGCTTCAAGACCACCGAAAGCGAATAAATTTAAATAAATTAGTAATTCAGGCGGATTTAAAGCCATTAAAAATGCAACAATACCTATCAGCGCGGTTACGATGAAGCTGACTTTTTTAACATGCCCCATTGAAGCGGTTGGTTTAACATAATTAATATAGATATCTTTTACTACTGAAGAACTAACAAGTAATAATAACGAATCAAGTGTGGACATCATTGCAGCAAGTGGTGCAGCAAGGACAATTCCTGCAAGCCATCCTGGTAAAACATCAAGTGCAATTAAGGGAATAACTTGATCTGCAATTTCAATCCCTGGCATAATTGGTCTTGCAAAAACACCGATTAAATGCATATTTAACATAATAAATCCAACAACGATTGTACCAATAATCAAAGCGCGATGCATTGACCGCGCGTCTCGATAAGACATCGCTCTTACAGCTACTTGTGGTAGTGCGACAACCCCTACACCTACCAATATCCAAAAGGATGATACATAAGCAGATGTTAATTGTCCATCTTGCCCATATGGTGAAATCAGATTAGGATTTTCTGCAACAAGATCTGCAAATATATTATTTAAACCGCCACCTGCAACAATAACGGCGATAAGTAAAATTAAAGTTCCAAAAAACATCACAATTCCTTGTAATGTATCTGTTAAAGCAACTGCTCTAAAGCCACCGATTATGACATAAATAATTACAGTTAATGTAAAAATAAATAAAGCACTACTATAAGATAATCCAGTTAATAATTGAATTAAATATGCTCCACCAACCCATTGGGCTGCCATAGCTGAGAATAAAAATATGATAATACTAATAGCTGATAATATAACAACGGTATGACTCTGATAACGTTCTTTTAAAAAATCAATTAAAGTGATTGCCTTATAACGTCGAGTAACTATTGCGAATTTCTTACCTAAAATTAATAGTGTAAAGTAACCTGTCGCAACTTGAGTCATTGCTAAAAGTACCCATCCGAGCCCGATTGAATATGCTGCGCCTGGCCCACCTAAAAAGCTTGATGCACTTCCATATGTAGCAACCATTGTCATCGCTAAGACTAATCCACCTAATTCTCTACCACCTAAAAAATAATCACCCAAAAAAGATTTGGTATTCGATAATTTACGATTAGACCAAAAGCCAATTGTAAATACTGCTATTGTAAAGAGAATTAAGGGAATAATAACACTCCAATTTATATTCAATCTTCTTCATCCTTATCATCAAAAGGTACTTCTGTTAAAGCGAATTTAACAACCAACGTTACGAGTATTACCATCACAATAAAACCAACAATACTACTCATAAAAAACCAAGCAGAAAATCCAAGTATATAAGTATACTCTTTAGGATCCCCCGAGCCCAGACCATAAGCAAAACCGTACCACCACAAAATATTGAACAATGCTAACGAACAACCAATCAAAGCTTCCCTATGGGCAATTTTGAAGCGATATAAATCCTTATATTCACGATTCATTATTATTTTCTCCTTTAAAACAAAGTTTGTGACAGGTTATAACCTATGCTAAAATGGATTTATAAATAATTAGATAGAAATATCATTTCCACCATGTTTTTACTTTATAATTCTAAATATCAAAGGAATTCGGTAGTATTCACCCTTATGTGCTTTGAAAAGTGCAATTAAAGTAAAGATTAAATACATTAAACCAAATATCGGAATCATCACAAGACCAATTAATATAACAGTTAGAAAACTACTAATCAGTCCGTAAATGGTATATGAAATAAAAAAATTAAAATATTCTTTTCCATGATAATTAATAAATTCAGACTCGTCTTTTTTGAATAACCAAATAATCAAGGGACCGATAATAGTTGTAAAAAAACTTAACAAATAAATCAACATTCCCATTGTTCTTTCTTCGCTTGTCGGTTCCTTAAACTCATTAACAACTCTATAATCCACCTAATAAAACCTCCATCTTATTACTTTAAAATTAATTTTTATTACACAAAGGAGTTAACAAATGATTAACTTACTCACCAATGACTGGGCACACATATTAAATTCAGAATTTAATAAACCTTATTTTAAAGATTTAGATACTTTTTTAAACCAAGCTTATCAACAAGAAACAATTTATCCAGCATATAAATATATTTTTAATGCGTTAAACCTAACGGCTTATCAAGATGTTAAAGTTGTTATTTTAGGTCAAGATCCTTATCATGGACCTAATCAAGCACATGGTTTAAGTTTTTCAGTAAAAGAAGGAAATAAATTACCTCCATCTCTCAAATACATTTTTAAAGAGTTAACAAATGACTTAAGCATTAATCATCCGTCATCTGGTGATTTAACCGCTTGGGCCAATCAAGGTGTGCTTTTATTAAACGCTGTTTTAACTGTAGAATCTGGCAAGGCTAATTCCCACAAAAACAAAGGATGGGAAAAATTTACTGATACTATTATTTCAAAATTAAATGACAAAGAGCATCCTATTGTCTATATTTTATGGGGAGCAGCTGCCCAGCAAAAGATAAAATTAATTGATACTACTAAGCACTTTATTATAAAATCTGTTCATCCTAGTCCTTTATCTTCTTATAGAGGCTTTTTTGGCAGTAAACCCTTTTCTAAAACTAATCAAATATTACATGATTTAAATTTGTCTGAAATTAATTGGGCACTTGATTAAAACAAACTTGTGTTTAAGCAAGTTTGTTTTTTAATATAAAGCTGATTAAACCATTAATAAATATTCCAATAATTGTTCCGGAAAAGACAACATTTAGATTGATTAAAGTAAAATCAATAAATACTAAGCTCATAACGAACACAATCACAGGAAGTAGTGCAGAAATCATAATTGATATCGTCCGATCACGACTAATCAATAAAGCTAAACTATATAAAACAACACTTAATAATATACCTATTAAAATTGGAATAAACGTTTCCATACTTTCACCTCTGCTTAAAATCGATATAGTTTAGTATAACATTTTATATTTATTAATAAACCCTCATATTTTTGTACTCATTTAACGGTAATTTTTCAAATTAATTTTATCTATTTGTGACGATTAACCGAATCATCTTTAAATTAGGTCTGTTCTAAAGAACTAAAGTGAAAGATATGTTATTATTTAGCTGGAAAGTTATTTATCTTATATTAAAAGGAATGATTTAATGGCTAATAAAAATTGGAATGGTGCGCTTAAAAAGAAACGTAATTATCGCCCGTTCGTTATTACGCTTTCAATTATTTTAATTGGAGCAATTGGTATTTTATCCGGTTTACCAGGTTATGAAGATTTCGATGCCTTTGACATCACGATTCTTCCATTAATGAATGCTATTTTTAATACTTTTACATTTTTATTTTTAGTCATTGCTTTAATCGCAATTCTAAAGAAAAATGTTAAAGTACATTTAAGCTTCATTTATGCTGCTTTTACAACGACATTTTTATTCTTAATCACTTACGTCACCTTTCACTTTTTATCACCTTCAACACCTTACGGCGGCAGTGGTTTTCTCGCTGGATTGTATTATTTTGTTTTAATCACACATATCATCCTTGCCGCTGCGATTGTGCCCCTCGCACTTACGAGTATTACACGTGCTTGGAATGGTGAAGTTGAAAGACACCGTAAAATCGCCCGTATCACTATGCCAATTTGGTTATATGTAAGTTTTACAGGTGTACTCGTTTATATTTTAATTTCACCTTATTATTAATCATAAAAAAGCTGAGACTAAAAAGTCTCAGCTTTTTTATATGCTTACTTTACAACGACTAATAACTTCACCATCATACATTAATTCTAATTGATCGTTATTTTTTAACGGACCAACTCCAGCCGGCGTTCCAGTAAAAATAATATCGCCTTTTTTTAAGCCAATATTTTCTGCCAAATATTTAATCATCGCATTTAGACTAAATGTCATTTGACTAATTTTACCTGATTGTACACAATGATCATTGATTTTTAAGCTAAATTCTTTATCCCGTAAAGTCGTTTCTCCTGGAAATTCAATTGATTTAGATACGATTGCAGAATTTTGAAAGCCTTTAGCTAACAACCACGGTAAACCAGATGTTTTTAATTTTTGCTGTTCATCACGTAAGGTTAAGTCTAAACCAATATACATATTGCTTACTAAATCATCGACCGTTAAGCCTGCTTGATAATCTTGATTTATCTCTAAAACTATTTCTACTTCGTGATGGACATCACCTTTATTTGCAGGTAAGTCAATTAAATTGTCATTGGCAGTAACTAGGGCATGCGTTGGTTTACTAAAAATCAACGGCTGTTCATGCATTTGATTATTTAATTCTTTTACATGATCGGCATAATTTCTCCCGATACAATAAATGTTTTTTACTTGATTCATAATAGCGCCTCCTTTTAATGACGTATTTGACCTTGACCTTTAATAATAAACTTACTTGACGTTAACGCTTGTAGTCCCATCGGGCCACGTGCATGAATTTTTTGAGTACTAATTCCCATCTCTGCTCCATAACCAAATTCTCCACCATCTGTAAAACGTGTAGAAGCATTATGATATACCGAAGAAGCGTCCACTCCTTGTAAGAAGGCTTTTGCATGTGAATCATTTTCAGTTACAATTGCTTCTGAGTGTCCTGTCCCATATTTATTAATATGTCCAATCGCTTTTTGATAATCATTTACTAATTTAACACTTACTTCATTTCCAAGATATTCTTGATACCAATCCTCTTCTGTTGCTAATATACTATCGGTAAATTTAGCATGAATCGTTTCGTCTGCATGAATTTTAACACCTTGTTCTGTTAATTCAGTTAATAATGTTTCCCCAAATCGATTATATGCTTCTGGATGAATTAAAATCGTTTCTATTGCATTACATACAGAAGGGCGTTGTAATTTAGCATTTTTCACAATGTCAATTGCCATTTCTTTTTGAGCTGATTCATCAAGATAAACATGGCAGTTTCCAGCACCTGTTTCAATTACTGGGACAGTCGCCTCTTTAAGAACTACTTGAATCAAATTAGCGCTTCCACGTGGAATTAGCACATCTAAATACTCATTTAACTTAAAGAATTCTTTTGCTGTTTCTCTACTTGTATCTTCAATTAATTGAAATGCTTCAGTTGGAATATCACTTTTTTCTAACGCTTTATGAAGTGATGCGATAAGTGCTTTGTTTGAATGAATAGCTGAAGAACTCCCTCTTAAAACAACAGCATTACCTGTTTTAAGCGATAATGTGGCTGCATCGATTGTGACATTTGGTCGTGCCTCATAAATCATTCCAATCACACCTATTGGTACACGTGTTTTTTCAATTAGTAATCCATTATCTTTTTCGACTGTTTCAAACACTTCACCAATCGGATCTGTTAAATGCGTTAAATCAATGACTGCTTGGGAGATGTCTTTAATTCGCTTTCCATCTAGCATAATTCGATCTAAGACTGCATCTGTTAAATTCGCTTTTTTCCCTTCACTTAAATCTAGTTGATTTGCTTGTAAGATTTCTGCTTCATCTTCAATTAACTGTTTGGCAATTAATTCAAGTGCATGATTTTTTTCTTCTGTTGATTTACTAGCTAATAAATAACTTGCTTCTTTTGCTAATTTACCTTTATTTTTTACTTCACTCATCTTTATTCCTCCTCATGATATTTCAATCCAACGATCTCGATGAATCACTTCAACTGCTGGTGTGTATTTATTTAATTCTTTTTCTTTTTGATGTCTTTGTATTTCATTTTTTACTTCTATAGCACTGTAACTTACTTCACCTTTTCCTAAACGCCCATTTATTCCATATACTTCAACGACATCACCCATTTGAAAATCTCCTTCAACTTTTGTGATTCCTGCAGGTAACAAGCTTCGGCCTGATTTTAAAATCGCTTGTTCAGCACCATGATCAATATAAATTTTTCCTGCTGGTTCTGAGTGAAGAGCAATCCATTGACGATTTGTATTAATTTTAGTTATTGAATTGTCTGAAATATAAGTGCCATCACCATCACCTGCTAAAATATTAACTAATTTATCATCACCTGAACCCACACCTATAAAAACAGGTACACCTAACGATAAAGCACGTTTAGTAGCTAATAATTTTGATTTCATTCCGCCTGTTCCAACACTAGAACCTGTACTTTCCGTCGTCAAAATCATCTCATCTGTAATTTCTTCTAAGTAATCTATTTTTTTTGCATCTGGATATAATTTAGGATTTTTATCATAGAAGCCATTAACGTCTGTTAAAATAATTAATTGATCTGCATGAACAAAACCACTAACAAGTGCTGATAACATATCATTATCGCCAAACGTTAATTCATCAATGACTACCGTATCATTTTCATTAATTATTGGTAATATTCCTCTATCCAACAATTCTGAGATGGTCGCAAATGCATTTCTATATCGCTCTCTATCTGCAAAGTCACTTCTTGTTAGTAAGATTTGTGCAGGCATAATATTAAACTCATTAAATTCATCAATATAAGATTGAATAAGTAAGCTTTGTCCTACAGCTGCGGCTGCTTGTTTTCCTTTTACAGTTTCTGGACGTGAAGCATATCCTAAACTAGAAAAGCCAGAAGCAACTGCTCCAGATGACACTAGAATAACTTCATGGTTAGCTTCTCGTAAAGCTACTAAGGCTTTAACATGATCTCTTAATTTTGCAGTATCTATTTTTCCTTTTTCATCTGTTAATGAACTACTTCCTATTTTTACAACAATTCGTTTTTTACACATCGTCTGGCTCCTAACTCCATATTTCATAAAACAAAAAACCCTTTCATCCTATAAAGGACGAAAGAGTTTACTTCCGTGGTACCACCATCATTCGAGTACACTGTTTGTACTCCTTTTCCTCATAACGCTTGAGACTGCGCAACTGTTTTCACAGAGACTTATGAAAAAGACAGGTTCAATTACAGTCAGTATGGAATCTCTCAGCTTATAAATTCCACTCTCTAGACTAACTTCATAATTTACTAGTTCTTTTTACTGTTTTAATCTAATTTATTATTCTTATTATCGCTAATGAAGAATCATTTGTCAAACTATTTAAACAATTATAGCTTATTTTAACTCTACCGGGAATACTGATAAATCAATTCCCCATACGATCGGCAGGAGAAAATACACTGCAATTGATACGAGAAAAACACCGATTACGTTCAAGAAGAAACCTGATTTTGCCATATCTGGTATCCGTAAATAACCAGAACCAAAGACAACCGCATTTGGTGGCGTTGCTACAGGTAACATAAATGCACATGAGGCACTTACTGCTGCAACAATCATAACTGAATAAGGATGAATATCAAGTGCCACTGCAAGTGCTGCCATGATTGGGAAAATCATTGAAGCGGTTGCTGTATTTGATGTCACTTCCGTTAAGAAAATAACTAATGTACCTACAATAATTAATACCATGAGTAAATGAACACCTTGTAAACCAATCAGCTGCTCACCCATCCAAGCAGATAAGCCTGATTCAACAAATCCTGCTGCAATTGCGAGTCCACCACCAAATAATAGTAAAATACCCCATGGTAATTTCAACGCCGTATTCCAATCAAGCAAGCGATCCCCAGGTCTATTTTTTGATGGGATTGTAAACAATATAAGCGATGCGATGATAGCAATCATCGTATCATCTAAATTAGGTATAAATTTTTGTAATAAAAAAGAGCGCGTAATCCAGGCAAGTGCCGCAAAAACAAATACTAAAAATACTATTCTTTCTTCATAAGATGCTTTACCTAGTGCTTTTTTCTCGTTTCCTATTACTTCTTTACCACCTGGTAGCTCTTTAAATCCTGAAGGATAAGCAAATTTAACTAAATAAACCCAAGCAATTAATATAAAGGTCCATGAAATAGGCACACCAAATAACATCCATCTTGCAAAGGATAGCTCGATACCATAAGTTGTATTAATCGCACCAGCTAATAATGTATTAGGAGGCGTTCCAATTAATGTCGATATTCCTCCAAGAGAAGCTGAATAAGCTATTCCAAGCATAAGCGCTTTACCAAACTTAAAGTTCTCAGTTGATGTGTCAATTTCAGGTCGATCTTTTAACGCTTCAGCAACTTGATAAATAATAGCAAGACCTATTGGTACCATCATCATTGCCGTCGCCGTATTTGAAATCCACATGGATAAAAAGCCTGTTGAAACCATGAAACCTAAAATAATTAAATTAGAATTTGTTCCTACAACAGAGATAATTGATAGTGCGATTCGGCGATGTAAATTCCACTTCTCCATTGTCAACGCAATCATAAATCCACCCATAAATAGAAATATCGTTCCACTTCCATAAGCAGAAGTTGTCGCTCCTACATCTAAACTATTAGTTAATGGGAACAAAATAATAGGTAACAATGATGTCGCTGGAATTGGTATCGCTTCTGTCATCCACCAAATAGCAATCCAGCTTGTACTAGCTAGTACTGCACGTGCTTCAGGATTTAAACTTTCTGGTGTAAATAAAAATAATATTAATACAAAAGTTAATGGCCCAAGTATTAAACCTAATTTTTGAGCGAAATTATAACTACGAGGTTCTTTTTTATTTCTTTCATTTCTATCTCGATTACTTTTATATAAATCTGACTTTGAACCATCTGTCAAACTTGTTTCTTTGGATGACTTTTTTGATTTAACAAAAAAACTAAACATATCTTTTACTTCATCATGTTTCTCCCATAACCAATTCCAAGTTATGTTCAAAGAAACCCCCTCCTTATCAAGCTATATTCAAATTCAAACAAACTTATTGTATAACAGACTAATATTTATTGCAATTTTATTAATAAGCTTTGTTTTTTCTTAGTATACTTATGATGTATATAAGTATAACAACTATTATAGAACAGCTTATCGAACGTCTTCTAACCATTTGTTTTCTTAACGATAAGGCACGCTTGGGATAATCTGTAATAATTGCCGAACAATTCATTTTTAAATATTTTTTTATTTCTTTTTCAGAATTTAATGTGTAAACTCTAATTGGAATTTTATTTTTCAATGCTTTTTTGACCAGTTTTTTATCAGTTATTTTTTTTGATGGATGAAGATAATCTATTCCTAACTCTTTAATGTATCTATCGGGATGCTTTATTTTTTTAGAATATAATAAACCTAATTTTAATTCAGGTGCTAACTTAGCTAGTTTTTTTAAACCTTGTGGGTTAAATGACGAAATAATTAATCGATCATTTATATCATATTCATTTAATAGTGCTAAGACATCTGATTCGTATTCTTGATAGGTATCTTTACTATATTTTAACTCTATATATAAAGTAAGATTTGTTGCGCTTGCCCAATCCAAATATTCTTTTAACGTTAAGATTTCTTCTTTATCATACTGAGAATAATTTGCTGCAGCATTTAATTTTTTCAAGTCATGTAAAGTATACTCAGAAACTTTTCCTCTACCATCTGTTGTTCGATCAACTGTCTCATCATGAATCACAACTAATTCTTTATCTTTTGTAAAACGTACATCCATTTCAATTCCGTCAACTTGTGTTTTTTCAGCTTCAATAAATGCACGCATTGTATTTTCTGGAAATTTTCCCGAACTCCCACGATGAGCAACTATTTCTACCATTCAATCACCTCTTTTAATTTACTTTTATTGAATCCAATAATCAGGATCTAACATTGCCATTTCTTCAACTACATCTTCAATATCGGCAGGTGTAATATACATAATTGGATAGTTATCTGCTTGTGTGGCTAAATTATGAAAATAACGTGTACTCTCTGGATATTCTGGATCCATTAAGATTAAACATCCATCACTTTTATTGATCATCCATAAATCTCTTTCTTTAAATTGATATGGTGCTTTATAGTCTCCTTGATATATAGCATCGTAAAAATCTGCTGCTTGAATAAGTTCGGCATATTTTATTTTCATTTCGTCAGGCCAACGACTATGATGGTTTTCAAATGCTGGAATAATAGCAAATTTAATGTCATAGGTCTTTCTTAATTCTATTAAAACTTCTGCCGTCCATAATTCAACACCCATTTGTCCAGAAGTTAAAACCCATTCCAAACCCTCTTCAATCAAGGCGATTAATCTATTCTCGATACTTTTCTTTATGTACTTAATTCTCTCATCTGATTCTTTAAAGATACCTAGTTCCATTGACCGATAACCTGTTACAGTTATAATTTTCATAAGCTAATGCCTCCTAGCCGTCATTATATCACGTTATTTAATTAAAATAAAAAACACCCTAAAATTTTTAGGGTGTTTAATTTTAATTAATACGCATCATATTTCACATGATCAGAAATAATTAATTCTGCTTCTGTTGAATCAACGACATCATCTAATGTATAACCTTCTGCAACTTCAACTAATTCAAGGCCTTCTTTTGTCACATTAATAACTGCACGTTCAGTAATAATCTGGTCAATAACACCAGCACCAGTTAAAGGGAGTGAACATTTTTTTAATATTTTAGGTTTACCGTCCTTAGTTGTATGATCCATAATCGTAATGACTTTTTTAGCTCCATGAACTAAGTCCATAGCGCCACCCATTCCCTTGACGACTTTACCTGGAATCATCCAACTAGCCAAGTCTCCATTTTCAGCTACTTCCATACCACCTAAAATTGCTAAATCTACATGACCACCACGAATCATTGCAAAGGATGTTGCATTATCAAAAAAGCTTGCTCCTGGAATAGCTGTTACTGTTTCTTTACCCGCATTGATTAAATCTGGATCTACTTCATCTTTAGTAGGATATGGTCCGATACCTAGCAAACCATTTTCTGATTGTAATACAACTTGTTTATTTTCTGAAATATGATTTGCTACCATTGTAGGCATGCCGATACCCAAATTAACATAATAACCATCTTTTAATTCTTTCTCTGCACGTTTTGCGATCGTTACGCGATTATTTTTACTCATGCTTAATCCTCCTTCACTGTTAATCTTTCGATTCTTTCCTCTTGTTTTCCTTGGATAATACCTTGAACATAAATACTTGGTGTATCTATTTCGTCTGGATCTAATTCACCAACTTCAACAATTTCTTCTACTTCTGCTATTGTTATTTTTCCAGCCGTTGCGATTATTGGATTGAAGTTTTGAGCTGTTTTTCTATATACTAAATTACCCATCTTATCTGCTTTCCAAGCCCTTACTAAACTCACATCAGCCGTATAAGACTCCTCTAATAAATACTCTTTTTCATTGAAAACTTTTGTCTCTTTGCCTTCAGCTATAACCGTGCCTACACCAGCTGGTGTATAGAATGCTGGAATACCTGCACCACCTGCACGAATTTTTTCCGCAAGTGTTCCTTGAGGTACTAGTTCAACTTCCAGTTCTTCATTTAAATACTGACGTTCGAATTCTTTATTTTCACCTACATAAGAAGCAATCATCTTAGTTATTTGTTTATCTTTTAAAAGTAAACCTAAACCCCAATCGTCAACACCACAATTATTAGAAATAACGGTTAAATCTTTTGTTCCTTTACTTTGTAATGCTTTAATGAGATTTTCTGGGATTCCTACCAATCCAAATCCCCCAACCATAATCGTCATACCATCTTTAATATCTTCTACAGCTTTTTCAAAATCAGTATATATTTTTTTCATCTTACTCCTCCTAACTAATCTCTTTTTATTATCGTTGCAATACCTTGTCCACCACCGATACACAAGGTTGCAAGTCCATATTTCCCGTCGCGACGCTTCAATTCATGCATTAAAGTAATTAAAATACGCGTTCCGCTCGCACCAATTGGGTGTCCTAGAGCTATTGCTCCACCATTAACATTAAGCTTTTCTTCAGAAAATTCAAGTGTTTTACTTATTGCTAATGATTGTGCTGCAAATGCTTCATTTGCTTCAATTAAATCCAAATCAGATCCAGTTAATTTTGCTTTTTTTAATGCTTTTTTTGTAGATTCAATTGGGCCAAGTCCCATCACTTTAGGGTCAAGACCTACACTTGCATTTGCTACAATTGTCGCTAGTGGTTCTAAACCTAACTTTTCTGCTTTCTCACGACTCATTAATAAAACAGCTGCTGCACCATCATTAATACCAGATGCATTACCTGCTGTTACTGTACCATCTTTTTTAAAAGCCGGTCTTAATTTTGCTAAACTCTCTTCTGTCGTGTTTTGTTTAATATATTCATCTTCTGAAAATATAATAGGTTCTCCACGTCTTTGAGGTATTTCTACTGAAATTATTTCATCTTTAAATTTACCTTCATTTTGAGCTTTTATTGCTTTGAATTGACTCCACTTTGAAAATTCATCTTGTTCTTTTCTTGTTAATTTATATTCAGAAGCTATATTTTCAGCGGTTACTCCCATATGATAATCATTAAACGCACACCATAAACCATCTTTTATCATACTATCTACTGCTGTTTTATCCCCCATACGATAGCCATTTCTAGCTCCTTCTAGCAAATAAGGTGCTAAACTCATATTTTCCATTCCACCAGCAACAATGATATCTGCATCTCCTAACATGATAGATTGGGCTGCTAAATGAATGGATTTTAATCCCGAACCACAGACCTTGTTCAAAGTAAATGATGGGACATGGTTAGGTAATCCCGCTTGAATAGCTGCTTGACGAGCTGGATTTTGTCCTAAACCTGCTTGTAAGACATTTCCCATAATTACTTCATCTACTTCTTCTTTATTTATTTTTGCATCTTCTAAAACTGATTTTATAACTAATGCTCCTAAATCTATAGCGCTTACATCTTTTAGCGTACCATTAAAAGCTCCAATTGGCGTTCTCAGTGCACTCACTACAACAACTTCATTTAATGTCATTGACCATACTCCTTCTTAGTTTTATCGTATTTTATTGATTTCATTTTACATGAGAGCGCTTTATAAGTAAAATGAATAATATGAATATAATTTATTCTTATTAAGAATAAGAGGTGATTGAATGGAATTAAAAGAATTAAGACATTTTATAGCTGTTGTTCACTACGATGGATTCTCAAAAGCTGCAGAACAAATCTTTGTTTCACAACCCACTTTAAGTAAATCTATTAAAAAACTTGAAAATAAATTAAATATTGAACTTTTTAAGCGTTCCACACGAAAGTTGATTTTAACAGACGCTGGAAGAATTGTTTATAAACAAGCACAAAAAATTCTTGGAGCAACAGATGAATTGAATATTTTATTAGATGATCTAGCACTTGTACCAAAAGGAAATGTTGTATTTGGTGTACCACCCCTTATTGGAGCTCTATTCTTCCCCAAAATTGCAGGTGGGTTTGCTGAAATACATCCTGGTGTTAAACTAGAATTAGTTGAACATGGAGCAAAAAAAATTGAAGCACTCGTTGATGAGGGTAGGGTCGAAATTGGAATTGTTGTTCTACCTATGGAACGACAGAAATTCAATGTTTTTCCATTTAAAAATGAAGACTTTAAAGTGTTTTTACATACGAATCATCCGCTCGCTAAGAGTAAAACGCTTAATTTAATAGATTTAAAAAACGAGAAATTTATTTTATTTAATTCAGAGTTCGCTCTACACGATTTAATTATCCGTCATTGTCAAAATGCAGGGTTTGATCCCCAAGTAACTTACGAAAGCTCTCAATGGGATTTAATAACGGAATTAGTAAATGCTGAATTAGGAATAACTATTTTACCTAAATCTGTTTATGAAAAGATGAACGCTAATCATGTGAAAATGATCCCGTTAAATAAACCACCAATCTGGCAATTAAATATTATTACTAAAAAAGATAGTTATCATTCTTTTTCTGTTAGAGCCTTATTAAATTATTTAGTCGAAGATGCAGATAATCGCTTATAAAAGGAGATTGATCTTATTATGAAGCAAACTTATTTTATTACTGGATTTCCTGGTTTTTTAGCAGAAGGATTACTTGCTCAGCTATTTTCAGATCATTTAAATAAAATTAATCACGTTTATTTACTCGTCTTACCTAGTACTATTTCTCATGCTAAATTTCAATTATCACACTTTACTACGAAATATGATTTAAATATTCAGCAATTTACACTTATTGAAGGAGATATTACTTTGCCTGATTTGGGGCTTGATTTAGAAACACAGCATATTTCAAGAGATGTTACCCATGTTTTTCATTTAGCAGCCATTTATGATTTAGCTGTTCCTAAAAAGCTTGCTTATAAAGTCAATGTTACAGGCACAGATAATGTAAATGAATGGGTTAAAACTTTACCTCAATTAGAAAGATATATTTATTTCAGTACTGCTTATGTTGCTGGCAAACGGGAAGGTACTATTTATGAAACTGATTTAGTTCATCATGAAGCCTTTAAAAATTTTTATGAAGAAACTAAATATTTAGCAGAATTAAGTGTTGAATCTTTAAAAAATGAACTTCCTATAACAATTATTAGACCTGGTATTGTTAAAGGTCATTCAGTAACAGGTAAAACAATTAAGTTTGATGGTTTATACTTCTTCTTAAACTTTTTTGATAAATTAAAGTATTCACCAATTATACCAATGGTTGGTCAAAAAAGTGTTGAAGGTAATTTTGTGCCAAGTGATTATGTTATTAAAGCGACAAGCTTTTTAGCTATCCATGATGTAGGAATTAATAAAACATATCATCTAACGGACCCATCACCTTATCAAATGCCTGAAATCTACACAATGCTACTAAAAGAATACTTAAATCGTAAACCATTATTTTTTATTTCAATTTCATTAACAAAACAACTTTTAAATTATCCACGAGTACGGAAATGGTTAAAGGTTGAAAAGGAAGCGATTGATTATTTCACATATGATGCTCGCTATGATACAACTCTTGCTCAAAAAGATTTACTTTTAGGTAATATAGAATGCCCTAATTTTAAAGATACTTTACCAAGTATGATTGAATTTTATCAAAGATATAAAGACGATTACGCGAAACATATTAAAATAAAATAAAAAATTAGAGAATCTGAGTATTTATAAACATATCTGATCGCTTTTTAGTTATACTAAGTGTATCAGTTAAATAAGGTGGGTATTTAATGTCTGAAAAGCAAAATAAATCACGTATATTTGTTATTTTGTTAGTTATTATGGTTGTAGCCATTATCGCGATTGGTTTATTTTTTACTTGGCTCATCATTAAAGATGGAGAAAAAAATAAAGAAACGGCAGTTATTAATTCTGAATACGTCTATGTTATCGAAAAAGAAAAAGCAGACTTCAGTTGAAGTCTGCTTTTTAATTAACTTTAACTAAAATAAAATCACTATCTTCTATAGCTAGCACGTCATGTTTTTCTAATGGATCCATATGTAAAACATTTTCAGTCGTTACTATTACTTTTTCACCTTCAATATTAAGTTCTATTTTCCCTTTTCTTACGACAATAATAACCGCTTCTTTAGCATGGTGTTCGCTTAACAATTCATCTTTTTTCATTTGAATATTGACAAATTGAGCATTATCAAGCTTTAAAAATCGTTTAGCATGCTTCGATTGATTATGTAATTCATTTTTTGTTTTGATTAATTTCATCCAAATTCATCCTTTCAAGAAATAAATATATACCTAAATTTTATGTCACTTATCTGTTCCATCTTATCATAAAATTAATTAATTTAGCTTAGATAATTAAAATATTCCATTTGTAATCCTTATGGTATCTTGTATAATTTGATTATATCTATTTGTCGAAATTATTATTTATTAAAGGAGTGATAAAAATGGAACACGCTATTTCTAATGCAACGATATTTTGGTTATTCATTCCGATGCCACTTTTAATTGTGTTTTCAATTATCACATTATTCATAGAGGGTAGGCGGAAAAGATGAGTATACCTACTATAATTACCTTCCTTATTTATCTAATTGGTATGCTATTTATCGGGATTACAATGTATCGCAGAACACAAAACTTATCTGATTTTGTCCTAGGTGGAAGAACGCTTGGTCCCTATGTTGGCGCTTTAAGTGCAGGAGCATCAGATATGAGTGGTTGGTTACTACTCGGTTTACCAGGTGCGATATATTTATCTGGACTTTCTGAAGCTTGGATTGCAATTGGTTTAGCAACAGGAGCTTACTTAAACTGGCAATTTATAGCAAAACGCCTTCGTATTTATACAGAAGTCGCTAGTGATTCGATTACTATACCAGATTTTTTAGAAAATCGTTTTAAAGATAATTCTAGATTACTACGCGTTATTTCTGCCCTTGTTATTTTATTGTTTTTTACTTTTTATACATCATCAGGAATGGTTGCTGGCGCAAAATTATTTGAAGCTTCATTTGGATTATCATATCAAACAGCCCTTTGGATTGGCGTTGTAGTTGTTGTTTCTTATACATTTTTAGGGGGTTTTTTAGCTGTTGTTTGGACTGACTTTATCCAAGGAACTTTAATGCTTTTAGCACTTATAATTGTTCCTCTTGTCGCTATTAATCAATTAGGTGGTTGGACAGAAACAGTTCAAGTCGTTGGAAATATTAATCCTGAACATTTAAATATGGTTAAAGGCGTTGGCATCATGGCAATTATTTCTTCTTTAGCCTGGGGACTTGGCTACGTTGGCCAACCACATATAATTGTACGATTCATGGCCTTACAATCCCCAAATGATGTACCTAAAGCAAGACTAGTCGGAACCACTTGGATGATTCTTGGATTATATGGTGCGATTGTTACAGGTTTTGCTGGTCTAGCCTATGTGAGTTCAGCTGACCCTGCCCTCTTTGCTCCTTTAGGTTTAGAAATCATTACAGAAGATGGCGTTCAAATGTTAGCTGATCCAGAAAAAATATTTATTGCATTTACACAAATTCTCTTTAACCCAATTGTTGCTGGATTATTATTAGCAGCAATACTTTCAGCAATTATGAGTACGATTGATTCACAACTACTTGTTTCGTCATCTGCTGTCGCAGAAGATTTTTATAAAGGTTTTTTCAGAAGAAATGCAACTAATCAAGAATTAGTTTGGACAGGGCGTATTGCTACTATTGCTATTGCTTTAATTGCAGCATTAATCGCAATGAACCCTGACAGTACTGTCTTAAAACTTGTAAGTTATGCTTGGGCAGGATTTGGTGCATCATTTGGCCCAATCATTCTTCTTTCACTATTTTGGAAAGGTGTTACTAGAAACGGTGCTTTAATTGGTATTATTGTCGGTGCTGCAACAGTTATTATTTGGGGTAATTACCTTTCTGGATGAATTTTTGATTTATATGAAATTTTACCAGGCTTTATCTTTAATCTTATTACTACAATTATCATTAGTTTATTAGGAAAACCTAATCCTGAAATAGTCGCTGAATTCGAAGAAACACAAAGACGTTTACACGAATAAAAAAATGTTTATTGACGAGACTAGTTTTGTTTGATAGATTTAATATGTAAAAGACACTACTAGGGGTGCCAATCATGGCTGAGAGGAAGTTATTCCAACTCTTATGAACCTGATCTAGTTTATACTAGCGGAGGGAAGTAGTTAGACATTGTCTAGGCTATTTTTCGACTTTTAAATTAAGTCAGGTTCATTAAATGAACCTGACTTTTTTTATTTTATTGGAGGATAAAAATGAATAAAACAAAATTACTTACTACTATGGCTGTCTTTGTCGCAATTGGAACATTGGGTTCTCAATTAATTTGGTTTCCAGCTGGTGTTGCTAAAGCCTACCCTGTTCAACATGCTATCAACGTAATGGCTGCTGTCATGTTAGGTACTGGCCCTGCTGTGATAATCGCTTTTATCATTGGTGTCTTACGAAATTTACTTGGATTAGGATCCTTACTAGCATTTCCAGGCGGTATGATTGGGGCTTTTCTTGCAGGTATTCTTTATAAAAGGTTCCGTCATCATTTTGCAGCTGCAATTGGAGAAATTATTGGAACAGGTGTTATTGGTGCCTTATTTGCTGTACCATTTGCTAAAATTTTAATGGGCACTGCATTTGGAGCATTATTCTTCATACCTCCTTTTTTAGTTAGTAGTATTGCAGGTTCATTCATTGGTGTCTTTATTGTGTTAAGAATTAATCATCACAAAATCATTGAAAATAATTTAAAGGATGGTATATAAATGTCAAAAATTCCCACTTCACTCACTATAGCAGGCACTGATCCAACAGGCGGAGCAGGTATTCAAGCTGATTTGAAAACTTTTCAAGAATTAAAAAGCTACGGCATGTCAGTAATTACATCTGTCGTAGCGCAAAACACACTTGGTGTTCAAGACGTCCATCACCTCCCTATCTCAATTATAGAAGCTCAACTTACCTCAGTGTTATCTGATATAGATGTCCATGCTTTTAAAACAGGTATGCTAGCTAATGTTGAGATGATGGATGTGATTAAACAAAAGATTACAGATTTAAATGCTTTTTATGTACTTGATCCAGTTATGGTAGCAACAAGTGGTGACTCTTTAATTAACGAAGAAGCTCGAGACTATTTAAGAAATCATCTAGTTCCTCTTTCTTCACTCATCACACCAAATATCCCAGAAGCTGAGTTTTTACTCAATACAAAAATCAAATCGACAGAGGATATGAAAGCCGCAGCGATTGATATTGTAAATAAGTTAGGAGCTAAAGCTGCTCTTGTAAAAGGCGGACATCGAACGGGTGATGCAATTGATTACTTATATGATGGAGATAATATATACACATTTTCAGAAAAACGAATTGATACAAATAACACTCATGGTACAGGATGTACATATGCCGCAGCAATCACTGCGCATTTAAGTCATGGAGTGTCATTACATGATGCTGTTGAAAAATCAAAACACTTTGTCACTCAAGCTATTAAAGCTTCCTTTGATTTAGGTAAAGGAAATGGACCAACAAACCATTGGGCAGTTAGAGAGGGGCACCACTAAAATGAAGCAATCTACTATTACACTCGTTCGAAATCATAACCCTTTAATTCATCATTTAACAAATCAGGTTGTAATGAATTTCACTGCAAATGGATTACTCGCTTTTGGTGGGTCACCAATCATGGCAAAAGAACCGTTAGAAATGGAGAATATGGCAAATATTGTTGATGGCATGCTAATAAATATTGGAACACTAACACAATATGATTTACAAGCTATGTTAATTGCAGGTAAAATAGCTAATCAGCGTAATATTCCAGTTGTGCTTGATCCTGTTGGTGTTGCTGCAACTGATTTTAGAAAAAAAGCTGCCAAACAATTACTAACTGAAATTAAATTCACGGCTATAAAAGGAAATGCTGGTGAAATGGCTTTTTTAGTTGATATACCATGGCAAACTAAAGGTGTTGAATCAATTGATGAAGATGCCTCTAAACTAGTAACTATTGCAAAAAACGTTGCAAATAAATTTAATACTATTGCAGTCGTTACAGGTAAAACAGACATTATTTCTAATGGCGACCACTTTTTAGAAAATAATTCAGGTCATCATTATTTAACTAAAATTACCGGAGCAGGGTGTTTACTTGGTTCTCTAATTACAGCAAGTCTTGTTGTATCCAACGATTATCTTCAAGCCATTAGTGATACGGTTCATTTCTATGGATTGGCAGCCGAACGTACAATGAGTCAACATACTGTTAATGGATCTGGCACTTTTATACCACACTTCATTGATACTTTATCATTAAATTTACATGAGGAGAATTGATCATGAATCCAGATTTATTAAGAAAGTACTTTATTATGGGGAGTCAAAACTGTCAAAGAAAACCTGAAGATATTTTAGTAGAAGCCATTGAAGCTGGTATAACTATTTTTCAATTTCGTGAAAAAGGACCTGGTTCTTTGAAGGATGAAGCTAAACTAAACTTAGGCAAAAAACTACGTCAAATATGTGCCACTAACAATATTCCTTTTATCATTAATGACGATAGTGATTTAGTTGATGTACTTGAAGTAGATGGTATTCATGTTGGACAAAGCGATCAATCGGTTGAATTATTACGAAAAAAACATCCTGATTTACTCATCGGTTTATCTATTTCTACAGAAACTGAACTAAAACAAAGCAACTTGGACGTTGTAGACTATATTGGCGTTGGGCCTATTTATCCAACAAGATCAAAAGTTGATGCTAAAAAAGCAATTGGTACAGAATGGCTTACAAAACTTAAAAATGACTATCCTGATTTACCAATAGTTGGTATTGGGGGTATTACAGAAGATAACGCACAAAAAGTTATTGATGCAGGCGCTGATGGTGTTTCTGTGATATCTGCTATTACACAGTCCGATAATATTAAAAATACTGTTAATAACCTTTAATTCAGATTATTGAATAAAAGATAAAAGAGAGATAAAAAACCTCTCTTTTATCTTTAAAAGTAATCTAGTAAATAAGGCGTTTGCGGATTGATGATCGTATTCAATTTAGATAACTCAATATCATCTCCCTGAATTCTATTAAAAAATTTTAATTCTTTAATTGTTTTATATCCCATTAAGAGTGCAGTTAAATCACCTATATTTATTTCAATATGATTTTTAGAGTGTGATTTTTTACTTTTGATTATTTTTGTAGCTGTAATTTTGTAAAATGCAGTATTTTCAATGAGCAACTCATCGTTTATTCGCACATTTATAAATGTGTCATTTTTTATATGAAATGGATAATTATTAAAAAAAGCTTGCAAATCAACAATTCTTGCCATAAAGTAAGGCTGTTTTTCTTGAGTAAACATTGGATCATCTAGGATATAACTTAGTGTATTATCTTCATGTGTAGACATTCTAACCTCATTAATTGTTGAATAATGTTTCAATATAAAATGATAAATAGATTCCAGGTAGGTTTGATTTGTATATGCCATTTCGGTGATTTCAAACCGGTTATTTTTAACTTTATAAATCATATAAGCTTGCGGAGTATTTGCTTCATCTTTAATAATAATTTTCTCTACTTGATTATCAGTTAAAACTCTTTGTTCCCACCATTTTTCATCGCGTTTAAGACCTCCATTGAAATTACTGATAAACATTTCATACACTCGATTTAAATCTTCTATTTGTATGCCATCGCGCTGAACAGTTCCTGTCTTTTTCCATGGATACTTTAATTTTTCAACTGGAATAATATAATCTATTTTATCTGTAATAAATTCAAAACCATACCTACGATAAAACCCAGCATTAAAAGGATGTAAATAAGCTAGCATTGTTTGTTTTTCTTTGTATTCAGCTAAACTTTTTTTAATTAACTTTTCAGCTATTTTCTGGCCACTATGTTCTGGCCAAGTTGCAACGGAGCTAATACCACTCATTGTAAATATTTTATTTTCAATTAACACTTTTAAAGGTATAATATGTAATTTTCCAGCCAACTGGTGATTGATTTTATAACCATAAATATCATGACGCATTGCCTCTGCACATTTTTTATCATAAGCCTCTTTACTTAAATGATATTGAAAAGCATATTGTGATAGCTTAAATATCTCCGGATAATCTTTTTGAGATAACTTAACAATTTCTGGCATACTAACTTCCTTTCTTATTATTTACTTATTTAATTTTATATTTCATTTAAATTCATTTTAAGTTTATAAATGTTTAGTATAGTATAATTAGACATGTATAAAATAACAAGGAAGTGATAAAAATGACACACATTCTTATAGTTGATGATGATAAAAATATTTTAGACCTTGTGAATATTCACTTAAAACGGGCAGGTTATAAAGTAACTAAAACACGCAATGGTCTTGAAGCTTTAAATTCAGCAAGAAAGACTATTCCTGATATTGCTATAGTCGATGTTATGATGCCTGAAATGGATGGCTTTGCTTTAACTAAAGAATTACGTAAATTATATGACATTCCTGTCATTCTATTAACTGCTAAAGGTGAATTAGAAGATAAAGAAACTGGCTTTTTAGCCGGATCAGATGATTACATTGTAAAACCATTTGAGCCTAAAGAATTATTATTTAGAATTCAAGCAGTACTGAGAAGATATGACAAAGCTGTTGATACATTTATTCAGACAGGACCGATGTTAATAAACCGTCAAAATTACGAAGTAACGATTGGAAAAAAGGTATTATTTTTACCACTTAAAGAATTTGAATTATTAAGTTTACTTGCCTCAAGAGTTGGTCAAGTCTTCACACGCGAATTTTTAATTGAACGAGTCTGGGGTTTTGATTACGATGGAGATGATCAAACGCTTAATGTGCATATAAAGCGTTTACGAGAAAAAATAAAACCATTAACTAATGAAATATTTATTACCACCGTTAGAGGTGTAGGCTATAAATTAGATGTTAAATCATGAAATCACTTTATGGAAAATTCGTTTTATTTACCATTTTTATCATGCTAAGTAGTTTTTTTATTACTTTCTTTATTATAAATACTCTTTATCATCAAACTTTAAAAGTAAGTAATGATGATAAAAACATGAATATCGCTTTAAATATTGCCGATTTTATAGAAAATAACGAAACGATTGAATTAGATAACTATTTAAACACGCAAGCAAATGCCGGTTATAAAATTTATGTCGTTGATGAGACACAGGAAAAAACTTTATATGGAAATGAGTTTCGAACTAATAATTTATCCCATAAAGCGATTAACTCGGTCTTAGCTGGTCAAGAATATCATGGTATGCGTGAATTACCGAAAGAAACATTTGTAACCGGTATTTTTTCAGATGAGTTGGCAAATACTGTTGGTGTTCCTTTTAAGTTTAATGATAAACAGTACGCTTTATTTTTAAGGACTGATATTAAATTACTATTTAGTGAAATTCAATATTTATTAGGTGGTATGTTTATTGGGATGGCTGTTCTTAGCTTGCTTGCCATGTTAATTGTTGCAAAAAAGTTAATTAAACCGATTACAGAACTAACAGAAGCGACAAAAAAAGTTGGTGAAGAAAAATTTGTCTATCATTTAAATATTAATCAAAAAGATGAAATAGGTCAGCTTGCGACAAGTTTTCAATCAATGGTTCGAAAATTAGAAGAACATGATCAATTACGTAAAGAATTTATTAGTGATGTTTCACACGATTTTCAAACCCCTTTACAAAACATACAAGGTTATTCAGAGTTACTTTCAGATACAACTTTATCGGATGATAAACGCATTCAATATTCTAATGTTATTAGAGATGAAACTGAACGTCTTTCGTCTCTAACAAAGCAATTGCTTTTATTAACTTCACTTGATCAGTTATCAGCACCTTTACAAATTAGTTCGGTTTCCTTAGATGAACAGCTTCGACAAGTTGTTCAACGAAATCGATGGGGTTTAGAAGATCAAGAATTATCATTAACACTAGAACTTGAGCCATTAACAATTAAGGCAGATCCTTCTTTTCTAGAAAATATTTGGGAAAACTTATTAAGTAATGCTATTAAATATACACCTAAACAAGGTGAAATTAAGATTTTAATGTCTTCAAAAAAAGATCATGTTAAAATTACTTTTGAAGATAATGGGATTGGAATTGCTAAAGAGCATATCCCACATATTTTTGAACGTTTTTACCGTGCGGATGCAGCACGTCATAGAGGAATAGAAGGTACTGGGCTTGGTTTATCTATCGCTAAACAAATTACTGAGTTACATGGCGGGAAGCTTATGATAGACAGTACACCTAAAATTGGAACAACAATTACGGTGGAATTACCGCTCTTGTAAATCACTGTTCATCTTTAGTTCACAGTAGTAGGTTATAGTGAAATTAGATTGATATTAAAAGGAGTTTGATTTAGATGTTAGAAAAAAAATGGGCAATACGCTTAATTCGTATCTCAGCAATTTTTGGAGTAATTGGAACAGTCCTCGGATCTCACATGGCTGGTGCTGGTTCTTATGCTTTTAGACCTATCCACGCTCATATTCTCTTAGTTGGTTGGTTATCTATGTTTGCTTGGGGTATATTTTATAAAAATTATCAAATTAATGCTCAGAAATTAATCTCTGCTCAAGGTTGGACAGGAATTATTGGGGCAATTGGTTTAACTGCTGGAATGTGGTTAGATTTTATAGAACCATTTGGTGAAAATAAATTATTATCTCTACCACTATACATTGGTGGTGGGACAATTCTTTTAGTAAGTTTTGTTTTATTTGCCGTGATTACTTTTAAAATAAAACCTACTGAAAGTAAATAACCATAAAAAAACCTTTCTCAATTATTGAGAAAGTTTTTTTATTTAATTATTTTCTAATGCATCAGTAATTGAATCTACTGTAATTTTATTATGTGATGCGTGCCAAACTGCTTTGTTATCTTTAACTAATAATATTTGTGGTGATTGGTGTTGAATTTCTAATTCTTCTGCAATTTGATTGGATACATCACGTGTTTCACGCACTTTTACATAATATGCTGCTAAATCTGTTTCTGTATTTTCCATAAATCTTTGAAACTCTCCAAAAGCTGAAGCACTTATTGGGCACGTTGTACTTTGCTTAAAAACTATAACTGGTTTTTCTGTTGATTTTTCCCACACTTTTTCTAATTCATTTATTTCAAGTAATTCTTGTATTTTTGACATATGTCTATCTCCTCTTACTGACTTTTTAAATTATTCTTCTTCTTTAATTTTTTCTACTAATGTTTCGACTTCTGTTCTAGTCATTTTTTCATGCCCTTTAAGCATAGTTTTTAAGGTACTCTTTGCAAGGCCAAGCGGAATTTTACAGAATAAACGGATATTTCTTGTTTCAATATCTTCTAAATAAGCATCAGCTTTGGCTAAGTTTTCATCAGCATAAGCAAATACATCTTCTCTTGTCCAATCATCTGGTATAAATCTGACACCGCGCTCAGCATAGTCTTCATGTTGATTTCTTAAAATATTTACAGCTTGTAAACCTCGTCCAAAACCAATAGCTAAGTCATAATCAGTTTCTGTATTATCATACCATTTCCAAATATCAGAAAGCATGACACCTACAAGTCCTGCTACATAATACGTATAATCGTCTAAATCTTCTTTAGTATGTATCTCCCAGTCTTTTTCAACCCAATCAGCCATTCCACCTGCCATTTCAGCTGTATAATTTCTAACACTACGCTTAATACCCTCTGGGCAAACTTCTAACCAATCACCTAAACGTAACGTTACTTCTGGTAAATCATCTTCATAAGGTTGAACCATCGTTTCATATGCTTGTTTGTCAAATGTATTTTCACTCATTAATAAATCACGTGTTTGACGAAGTAAATCTGCTTTAATTTCAGGAGCCATTTCTTCGTGATCTTCAATTTCATCTATCGCACGCATACATAAATAAGCCGAACCTACAGTTAATTTTAATTCACGCTTTAACAAGGTTATCGGAATATAAAACGTACGACTAGTCTCTTTTAAAACTTTCATTGCTTCTTTTCCTAATCTTTTCTGAGTCAACTTAGTTTACCTCCTTATAAGGTCATTATAAGTATAACAAATTATTTACTTTTTTTCTTAAAATAAGTCCTTTTTATACAAATTAATCACCATCTTATTCATTATAGTTTATTATCGTAAGTATTTACCGTAAAATTGTAGTATAGGGGGCTTGATGATTATGAAAATTTTTATAGATGCTGATGCCTGCCCTGTACAAGATGAAGTAATTACTCTTGCAGAGCAATACGATAAACAAGTCATTATGGTTAAAAGTTTTTCACATTTTTCACACGAAAAACTACCTGATTTTGTCAAAACAATTTATGTTGATAAAGGTGCTGAGATGGCAGATATGAAAATCATGCAACTAACCTCACCCAATGACATTGTCATTACTCAAGATTATGGTTTAGCCGCTCTTTGTATGGGTAAAGGTTGCAGAGTGTTACACCACAAAGGATTTGAATATACGACAAATAATATCGACAGATTATTAACGATGAGACATGCTGGCCAAATGGCTAGAAAAGCTGGCCATAAAACGAAAGGACCAAAAGCTTTAACAGATGAAGATAAAACTAAATTTAAAAATCTTCTTTTTGACATCTTAAATAGTTACAATTTTTAGACTTTTTAGTAAATAAGCTCGATTTTATGAGTTTATTTTTCAAAATCAACATAAGAAGTGCTATACTGATAAGTAGATTAGCATTTTAGCTTTAAGTTACATAGTATATAAATGAGGTGACGAATTGGAAAAAGAAATATCTATTGGATTATTAGGTTTAGGTGTTGTAGGGTCAGGTGTAATCCAAATTATTAATGATCATCAAAAAGAACTACAACATCAACTTGGCCATTCAATAAAAGTCGCTAAAGTCTTAGTGCGAGATATTGAAAAATCAAGAGAAATTGAAATTGATGAAGAGGCACTAACAACAAACCCCGATGATGTGATTAATAATGATGATATAGATGTCATTGTTGAGGTTATGGGGGGAATTGATGAAACACGTGAACTCATGTTGAAAGCTTTTGCAGCAAAAAAACATATCGTCACTGCTAACAAAGATTTAATTGCACTACATGGGCCGGAACTTGAAAAAGTTGCTCAAGAAAATGGGTGTGACCTATTCTATGAAGCAAGTGTTGGTGGTGGAATTCCACTTTTACGTAGCCTTTCAGATGGGCTTGTTTCTGACCGTATTGAACAAGTTATGGGAATCGTCAATGGGACAACTAATTATATCCTTACAAAAATGGATGAAGACGGACAAAGCTATGAAGATGCCCTTGCTGATGCACAAAGGTTAGGCTTTGCAGAAGCTAATCCTACAGCTGATGTTGAAGGATTAGACGCAGCTCGTAAAATGGTAATCTTAGCGCGTCTTTCATTCTTAACAAACGTTGAATTAGATGATGTAGATGTAAAAGGAATCTCAGACTTATCAATTGTTGATTTAGATTATGGAAAAAAACTTGATTTAACTATGAAATTAATTGGCTTTGCAAATCGTCATGATAATCAAGTTGAAGTGAGCGTTCAACCTACGTTCTTACCTAATACGCATCCTCTTTCTTCTGTAAAAAATGAATATAATGCGGTTTATGTCAACGCTGAAGCTGTAGGCGAAACAATGTTTTATGGTGCGGGTGCTGGAGGACTACCAACTGCAACTGCAATTATGTCAGATGTTGTTGTAGCTATTAAAAACATGTTATTAGGTGTAAATGGTAAACAATTAATTAAACCTAGTTTCAAAAAAGAACTCACACCACCTGAAAATAAAATAAGTCAATTCTATCTTCGTTTACACGTTAAAGATGAAATTGGTGCATTTGCTTCAATTTCAGAATTGTTTAATCAAAAAGACATCAGTTTCGAACGTATTTTACAAACTCCAAAAGAAAATAGTGATCTAGCAGAAGTTGTTGTTGTGACTTATCTAACATCACTTCAAAACTTTACTGATGCACTAAAACTTTTAGATGAATTAAATGTAGTAAAAGCTGTGAAAAGTTATTTCCGTGTCGAAGGAGGCGCATAAAATGAATTGGCAAGGACTTATAAAAGGCTATTCTGAATTTTTACCTATAAATGACGATACACCACAATTAACTTTGCATGAAGGTAATACACCATTAATTTACTTTGAACATTTATCACAAGAATTAGGTATTGAACTATATGGCAAGGTAGAAGGAGCAAATCCTACTGGTTCTTTTAAAGACCGTGGGATGGTTATGGCTGTTGCTAAAGCCAAAGAAGCAGGAAGTAAATCTGTTATTTGTGCATCTACTGGTAATACGTCTGCTGCCGCTGCTGCTTATGCTGCAAAAGCAGGCATGAAAGCTATTGTTGTTATACCTAAAGGTAAAGTTGCTTTAGGGAAGCTTGCTCAAGCAATTATGTACGGTGCAGAAATTGTTGAAATAGACGGTAATTTTGATGATGCACTTAAAATGGTACAAAAAATAAGTGAAAACTATCCAGTGACATTAGTTAACTCTACAAATCCTCATCGTTTAGAAGGACAAAAAACAGCTGCTTTTGAAATTATTGATCAACTAGGCGGAGTCGCTCCTGATATTTTAGCCATACCTGTTGGTAATGCTGGTAATATCAGTGCTTACTGGAAGGGTTTTAAAGAATATCATGACATGAAACAAACTAATTTACCGAAAATCTATGGTTTTGAAGCCGAAGGTTCTGCTGCAATTACAAAAGATGAAGTTATCACTGAACCCGAAACAATTGCTACTGCCATTCGAATTGGTAATCCAGCTAGTTGGAAACTAGCGACTAATGCGCGCGATGAATCTAAAGGTATGATTGAATTTGTTACAGATGATGAAATAACACGTGCATTTAAAACATTACCTGCTAAGGAAGGCGTTTTCGCTGAACCTGGTTCATGTGCATCAATTGCTGGTGTGTTTCAACAAGTTAAAGCTGGTACAATTCCAAAAGGTAGCAAAGTTGTTGCTGTTTTAACGGGGAATGGCCTCAAAGACCCACAAACAGCTGTTGATCAAATTGATGTAGAAGTGACATCACTACCTAATGATGAAACTGCAGTGACTAATTACATTAAAAGCATGGTTGAACAGTAAACATGTTTGAAATAAAAGTTCCTGCTAGCTCTGCTAATGTCGGTCCTGGCTTTGATTCTGCTGGGATTGCCATTGGCAGATATTTAACACTTGAGGTCACTAAAAGTAAACAATGGGAATTTGTTCATGAAACAAAATTAATCCCAGATGTCTTACATTATAAGAATCATTATATTTATAAAATTGCTTATAAAGTTTCCCAAGATAAAAAAGTAACTCTACCACCAGCACATGTGACTATGAAAAGTGATATACCGCTTGCTCGTGGATTAGGTAGTAGCGCTTCAGCCATCGTTGCTGGAATAGAATTAGCTAATCAACTAGCTGAGTTAAATCTAACGGTAGATGAAAAACTAGCTTATGCTGTTGAATTTGAAGGACATCCTGATAATGTAGCACCGTGTTTATTAGGTGGATTTATTGTTTCAACTGTTATTAATGATGAGGTGTTTTATAAAAAGCTCCCTTCTTTTAAAACTGAAGCAATTATTTATATTCCTGACTTTGAGGTGAAGACTGACCATGCACGAAAAGTCCTTCCAAAAAGCTTTTCGTTAGATGAAGCGACAAGAGCAAGTGCTATAGGTAATGTCATGCTGAGCGCTCTGTTAACTGAAGATTATGAGCTTGCTGGGAAAATGATGGAAGCAGATTTATTTCATCAACCATACCGTGCACAATTAATTCCTCATTATAAAAAGTTACAAACAATCGTTAAACGCTTGGGTGCTTTCGGTACAATAATTAGTGGAGCAGGTCCGACTATGATTTCTTTTGTGCCTAAGGGGACTTCTCAAAAAATTATTCAAGAAAGTAAACATGCATTTCCTAATTTTGAAATTAATTCCATATCCTTAGATGATCAAGGATTAATCGTTAAATAAAAAAAGGTTCTGAATAGAAGTGTTCATATCACACTCTCTTCAGAACCTTTTTTGTTTTATCCTAGCACAGTTTGATCTGTTACAAGCTGTTCGCCTCGAATTCTTTGAAATTCTTTAAGTAATTGTTCAATTGTTAACTTTGACTTTTCTTCACCAGAAACATCTAAGATAATTTCTCCTGCATCCATCATAATTAATCGGTCTCCCATATCAACTGCCTGCTGCATATTGTGAGTTACCATTAATGTTGTTAAACCAAAACGCTTAACAATATCTGTTGTAAGTTCTGTAATCAATTCTGCTCGTGCTGGATCAAGCGCTGCTGTATGCTCATCAAGTAATAAAATATCTGTCTCTGTAAAAGTAGCCATTAGTAATGATAAAGCTTGTCTTTCTCCACCTGATAATAAACCTACTTTTGCATTCAATCGATTTTCTAAACCTAGATTTAGTGTTTTTAAATATGTTTTAAATATTTCTCGACGATTTTTAGTAACTCCAAGCCGTAATGAACGTTTTTTATTACGTGAATATGCTATAGCTAAATTCTCTTCAATTGTCATCTCAGGTGCAGTTCCTGCCATTGGATCTTGGAAAACACGTCCAATATAACGTGAACGTTTAAACTCTGGTAATTGATGCACAGGTTTTTGATTAATAATAATATCTCCTACATCAGCCATTAATGTTCCAGATATAACATTCATTAA
>Ga0079226_10000171_pt1 | contig 41451 bp, 35 predicted proteins | sample Poulit2014_FD_76345 | JGI IMG/M metagenome (GOLD analysis project Ga0079226, IMG submission 76345) | Agricultural soil microbial communities from Georgia to study Nitrogen management - Poultry litter 2014 | ecosystem: Environmental > Terrestrial > Soil > Agricultural land | place: USA: Georgia...
CGAGCAGTGATTCAAACAGGAGCGCCGAGGACTTAATATTAATCGATTTATCATCTTCCCGATCGCTCATCGCATATTCAGTATCGTAGATTAGTGTCCAGCAGATATTGGCAAAAAAGAGGAGATATGCCGTAATCGGGAGCGATCCTTGAATTTCCATAAATGCCATCGGGATACCGAAGGCAAATGCCACACCTAAATGCGCTTGTGGCAGTGAGTGAATGCGTTTCATAAAGGGATATGAGAGCGCAATGAGTAGTGCCGGAATACTTAAGAGAATGGTTTTATAGGAAAGAAACAGCGCCAAAATGCCGGCAATAAGTATAAGGAGCACTAATAACGATAACGCTTCTTTGGTGGTAACCTTTCCGGCAGTTAAAGGCCGATCTTTCGTGCGTTCGACAAACTTATCAATATCGCGGTCGGCAATATCATTAATAACGCAGCCCGCAGAACGCATGATGAAAACGCCGAGCATAAAGATGATGAGGACTTTTGCCGATGGCAGTCCTTCACTAGCAATCCAGATTCCCCACAATGTTGGCCACATCAGAAGATAGCTTCCTATCGGTTTCTCAACACGCATTAATTGCAGGTAATAGGGAATATTTTGGATTTTTAGCATGATTAAGCTCTTTTATCTGACAGATTCATCGGCAATCACTGATTTCGAAAGTTTAATTCTCGAAATATGAGATTGATATTGCCTATTCTACTAAAGATTTTTAGGATCGCGGAATTGGTTTTAAATCGGCTTGAAACTATCTGATTAAAGATTTTATTTAAAAGTCGATGCATGGCTGGAGAGAATGGCTGCACTCTTTTTAGCAATCATGCGCCAGCAGTTATAAAAGCGCTTTTTAAACCAAAATGACTATAAGATGATGCTCGGCTAATAAGAATGATTTTCTGATTTTATGAATCTTGTTCCCGCAGTGATTGCCGTGATGTTTAAACCCAAATGGCTATCGCTGCGATCGTAGTTTTAGGCGGAATATGGTAGAGTGTTTTGCAATGATTTTTATATTTTAATGCTTTCAGTTACTTCTAGAGAATCCTCATGACCGACACGAATCTTCCGATATCAGCCTCTTTAAACTCTTTTAAATTAAGTAGCGCGCTATTAGCTCGATTGGTTGAAAATCACCACTATTCATTAACAGGATCGGTCATTCTGTTTGGGATTCGTGCCGGAAAATTATTGTCGGGAGACTATGGTCAATGGCTGACAGACGTTGAAATTGGAGAAAATCCTCTAGACGGCGAAAATCTTTACTGTTTATTAGGATTGTGGAATTTAACCACGCATAAGATTGCACTATTTCCGGCATCTACAGTTCCCAATGCTTATTGGCAAGCGCAGCAAATCACAGCGCCAGAGAAGAAGATCGCTAATTGCTTAGGAGTGGGTGCCTATCGTTATATTGTCGGCGCACATGAGCCGGAAGGTCGTGATTTTGAAGAAGGCGCGTTTCGTTTAAGTCGTTTGCAGCCAGTATTGGCATGGCGTTTTTATCAAGAAAATCATGGCTATCAATTCGCGAAGGGAGTACCGACGTTATCGGTGGTGAATGATCATATTCATAGCGCTCAATCGACGACAAAGCCTAAAGGCTTGAGCTTTTCATCCGCAGGTTGCCAGGTGATTGCCGGCGATCATACGCCGCCGAATATGCCGACAGGATTTTATCAAACCTTTCGGGTTTTATCTGGGCAATCTGCCATGCCATCGCCGCTGGAAGTCGGACTGGAATATCGTTATCTATTAGCGACTGTACAAGATTTATCAGCGATTGCCGCAGGAGTACAGGAGGTTCGCTTACAGCAAGGTTCAACTGGAATGTCAGTGCGTTTATTGCAAGAAGCCTTAATGGCAAGCGGTGATTTGAACGAAGATTTTATCGATAAAGGTTATTTCAATGGTTACACTGCCGAAGCGCTCTATGCTTTCCAGAAGCGAGAAGGGCTGGTAGCTAATGGCTTGGCGACGTTGAAAGATCTTAAAAAGCTCGGTGTTTCAATGGAGTGCTATTAAGCGATTGTGATGTCGATGCTCATACAAACTAACAATGTATGAACCTTTTGAAAAATTTTCGCATTTCATCGAAAAGTATTAATAAAAATGTGGCTTTGAGGATTTTTTTAATATGAATCAAACATTTTTATCTCAAATCAATGCTGGAATGCATAGAACATGTCATGATGTCTTGAAAGCGTGATATGCCACAAAATATCTCTTAAATGATGATGCTGACAGATAGACGAAAATAGAAGATCTAGAATATAGATCTTTTTTTGGTGGGTTTACGAAGCTAATTTGCTGTTTTTATCGCGATATTATTTAATAATATCGTAAGGATAATAAATCCATATGAATAGATTAATATAAATAGATTAATATAAATAGATTGATATGCTCATCTAGTTGATGTCGATAGTGGCGATTCACAGCAAGAGATAAAAATCATCATGAGTATTCTGATAGCAGGATTCTCGATGCCGATAGATTGAATGAAATTGAGGTAAGGATGAAGAGAATGAGAGGGTTTTGGAATATTCCTTTTGTGCAGATGATGCAGGGATATAATCTTTCCAAATTACAACAAGACTTAATGGGCGGTTTAACCGTCGGCATTATTGCGGTGCCGTTATCAATGGAGCTTGCGATTAATACCGGTGTTGCGCCGCAATATGGCTTATATACATCGATTGTTGCGGGCTTTTTTATTGCGATGTGTGGCGGTGCAAGATTTAATATCTCTGGACCGACAGCGGCATTTATCGTGATATTACAGCCGATTACCAGCCAATATGGTTTAACGGGATTAATTCTTGCCACAAGTATGGCCGGTGTGATTTTGATGTTGATGGGGATTTTAAGGATCGGGAAGATGATCCATTATTTACATTATTAGGACTCATTTTCTTACCGAAAGTATTTAGTCGAATGCCGCCGCATTTGATTGTATTGGGAGCGAGTGCGCTGTTAGGGCTTTTCTTAGCACGATCAGGCTTTGAGTTTCGCACTATTCAATCTGTCTTTAGCTATGAATATCGAGGGGAAATATTACAAGGAATCCCCAATTTTTTACCGAAATTTCAATTGCCGTGGATTGATGAGCGTGGCGAAAGTATTTTAACCTTTCAACTCTTTAGAGATCTATTGCCGAGCGCTTTTGTCATCGCGATTTTAGGTGCGATTGAATCGTTGCTCTGTTCTGTCGTTGCTGATGGTATGAAGAATACGCGGCACAATCCTAATGCCGAGTTAGTCGGACAAGGTGTGGGAAATATTATTGCCCCTTGTTTTGGTGGTTTTGCGGCAACGGCAGCACTTGCAAGAACTGCAGCGAATATTCGTGCCGGTGGAAACACGCCAGTTGCCGGCATGATTCATGCACTATTTAGGTTATTTGCCGATGGCAAGTTTAGGTGCGATGTTATTGATGGTTGCTTGGAGTATGGCGGATGTGCCGTACTTTAAGGAAATCGTAAAAATGGCTCCTAGAGAAGATTTGGCTGTGCTATTTATCTGTTTGATCTTAACCGTTGTGTTTGACATGGTTGTCGCAGTTGCAGTGGGAATGGTGTTATCGAGCTTCCTATTTATGGCACGAATGTCCGCCTTTACGGAAACTGAATTTTTAATGGATGATGAGCCAGAAACCGATATTGCGGATGAGGGGATTGAAGATGAGTTATCGGCAGAACTGAAGGAATCTGCACCATTAATTTTGCATTATGAGATTCGCGGACCATTCTTCTTTGGTCCGGCGCGTAAAACGATTGAATCGTTAGATCGGTTACCCTATTTAGATCAACGTATTGAAGTGATGATTATCCATCTTGATAAAGTCCCGATGATTGATTTAACTGGATTGATTGCATTTAAAACGATGTTGGATCGTCTAGATAAGAAAGAGATTCAGATTGTATTGTCAGGATTGAATAATGAAACGAAAGCGGTTTTAGGGAAAGCGGGATTATCGCCGAAGAAACGAGAAGGATTACATTGGGCAAAAGATCGATTGGATGCTGAGGAAATTGCGCAGTCAATCTGTTCGGAGTGTCAAAATAGTGCGCATTGATTTATGATGATTTTAAAAGTATCAGGTGTTGTTGCATGAGATGACATTAGATCTTTAATACCGAGTTAAATATGTTTTTTTAAGCTGTTTCATAGAGAGTTCTTTAAGAATTCTGTAACAGACAACATTCAAAGAGCCGATATTGCTAGATAGTATCGGCTTTTTCATTGAAAAATTGGCGTGTTTTGAGGAGTTTTCGTTAAGAAAGATGCGTGACATGTTCTTTCTCTTCCGGTTCTAATTGATGGATTTCATCAATAATGGAGCAGTTATCCGCATGGTGATTTTGTTCACAGCGTGCTTGAATATTACTGAGCTCTTTTTTGAGTGTCGTGAGTTCTTGAATGCGCTGATCGATGTGAAAGAGATGATCTTGGATAATTTCATTAATCGGTGTGCAGCTGTTATCGCCGTTTTCGGTCGCATGAATGATCTGCCGAATCTCTTCTAAACTCATATCAAAGGCGCGGCAATTACGAATCAGAAGTAAGCGCTTAAGATGTCGTTCTCGATAGATACGATAATTATTTTCTGCACGTTCTGGCGCTTCAATTAATGTCTCTTTTTCATAATAACGAATGGTTTCAACGGGTACTTTACTCATTGTTGCAAGTTCACCAATCTTGTAAGCCCTGTTGTTTACGGGATTTATCGGGTTATTCGTCATGATCATTGCTCCTTTTTGACTTAATGCTTGACCCTATAGTAGCTATAGGGTGTTTAATGAGCATAACATAGATCTAATTGAGAGTCGTTGTCATTTTAAGGATTTGGCTGTGCTGCTAAATCTTCGAAATATAAGGCTCTTAAAATCCCATATTGGGCAATAAAAGGAGAGATGAAATGAGTTTGAATCTCGATAAAAATACGATAAAAACAGATGATGAAGTAGCTGATCAATGCTGTTCTAAAGTTGATAATCACAGCGATGTTGCGCAAGCTCCACACGATCACGATCACGATCACGATCACGATCACGATCACGATCACGATCACGATCATGGACATTCTCACGAGGGCGATAGTTGCTGTGCATTGCCGGAAGAGAATCATGATGCAAAGGAGAGCGATATTCCGGCAGGATATACGCAAGATATTCTCTATATTAAAGAGATGGATTGTCCGATGGAATCGGTCTTAATCGAGAAAGCGTTAGCGAATGAACCATCGATTCATGCACTCCATTTTAATTACATGAAGCGTGAAGCATATGTGATCCATAAGGGAGAGATTACGCCGGTTGTTGAAAAAATTAAAAAATTGAACATGACGCCATTTTTGGTGACTGATGGCGAAGCGATCGTGGTTGAAAAGACGTTATATGAGAAATATGAAACGCCGCGTTTAGTACTTGCCGGAATCTCGGCAGCGATTTCAGAAGTGTTTGAGTTTGCCGGCTGGGGAATGGGTTGGAGCGCGTTATTTGCCTTTATTACGATTGCGTTAGTGGGATTAACGACTTATCAAAAAGGTTGGATTGCCTTTAAAAATCGCACGTTAAATATCAATGCATTGATGAGTGTGGCGGTAACAGGCGCGGTAATTCTCGGCGTATTCCCAGAAGCCGCCATGGTGATATTCCTTTTTACATTGGCGGAGATTATTGAGGCGAAATCTTTAACGAAAGCGCAAAATGCTGTGGAAAAGCTCTTAAAGCTAGCGCCGGATTCTGCGATGGTTGTGACCGATGCCGGCGTTGTTGAAAAACGGGTTGAAGAGGTTGCGTTAAATGATGTGATTCGAGTGATTCCCGGCGGGCGTTTGCCATTGGATGGCGTGATTATCCGTGGGAATTCGAGCTTTGATGAATCCGCAATTACTGGCGAAAGTATGCCTGTGGATAAGTCTGTGGAAGAGACTGTGTATGCCGGGAGCATTAATCAACAAAGTGAAATCGATTATCGCGCGACATCGACCTCTAAAGATTCCACATTAGCGAAGATTGTGCGAACAATTGAAGAAGCACAGGTGAAGAAAGCGCCGGTACAGCGTTTCATCGATAAGTTTGCGGCAATTTATACCCCAATTGTTTTTATCATTGCGATTTTGATTGCTGTGATTTCCCCGATGTTTGGGATGAGCTGGTTCGATTCAATCTATAAAGCATTGGTGATTCTGATTATTGCCTGTCCTTGTGCTTTGGTGATCTCAACGCCGGTTGCCGTTGTCAGTGCTTTAACGCAATTAGCGCGTCATGGTATCTTAGTGAAAGGCGGCGAGTTCATCGAAAAAGGTGCACATTTGACGCATCTCTTTTTTGATAAAACCGGCACATTAACAATTGGTAAGCCGGTATTAAGTGAAGCGCTTTATTTTTCTGAAACAGGGGGAAAACTTGATGTAGCTGATACGTTATTAGCACGTTTAGCATTAAGTTTAGCATCTCGCTCGGATCACCCTATCTCAAAAGCGATCGTTGCCGGCAGTGATATGACGTTTGTGGATATCGATGATTTTGCGGCAGTTGCCGGTCACGGAACGCAAGGATTTGCGGAGAGCGAACGCTTGTTATTAGGTAACCGAAAAATGATGCAGGCAAATAATGTCGATTTAGCGCCGGTAGAATCTGAGTTAGCGCGTATTGAAGCAATGGGGGCAAGCTTAACGATTTTCGCTTATCAAGGACGTGTCCGTGCGATCTTTACGGTTGCCGATCCCATTAAAGCAAATGCGAAGGCTTCATTGAATGCTTTGAAAGCACAAGGAATCCAGACGATTCTGTTATCTGGAGATCATGTGGGTGCGGTGAATCATGTGGCAAAAGAGATTGGGATTGAGGAAGCGCATGGTGCATTATTGCCAGAGGATAAGCTCGCGATTTTATCGAGCCATCAAGTCGGAAAACAAGCAATTGGCATGATCGGTGATGGGATTAATGATGCGCCGGCATTAGCAAAAGCGGATGTAGGGTTTGCGATGGGCGCAATTGGGAGTGATGTGTCGATCGAAACGGCGAATGTGGCGATTATGGATGATGATCTTGCGAAGTTACCGTTCTTTGTAGATGTTTCTCGTAAAACGGTTCGTTTGATTAAGCAGAATATTATTGCGGCATTAGGGATTAAAGCCGTGTTCTTTATCGCGATTCTCTTTGGTTATGAAAGCATGTGGGCTGCAGTCTTTGCAGATGTTGGTGCAAGTTTGCTTGTGATTATGAATAGTCTTCGTATTTTAAAAGAGAAGATTTAACGGCAGATCTATTCTGCTTTATTATGAGTAATCTTAATAAAAAACCTGATTCTGTCATGGAATCAGGTTTTTTCGTTATGTTTTTGATGGTAATGATCGATAAAGCACTAATGATTTTGAAGTTTTTGGGGCAATATTTTTCATTGAACAGGTTGATGTACAGCCGCTGCAGCCCGAGTTTGAATCAAGATCCTGACATTGTTGTTGCAGTTTTTCGATCAGTGCCTTTTGTAGCCAGAGATCTGCCATTTTTTCGATAGCAGACTCCGGCATTTGAAAATATATCGCAAGCTCTATGAGTGTCACTTCTTGCCGCTTGAGGATATAATCACGGATTTCGATGAGTAACATGGTGTTCACCGCTTAGTGGCAACATATGCCAGAGGGCGCTTTTACATGGCTTTGGGCAATAATCGCTTGGCTCTGTGAGAAGATTTCTGCTTTTCCCATCCATCGCAATAACATAAAGAGCGCAAATAGAGCGATTGCTAAACCGATAATCCAGAAGAGAGCGTTTGAAGAACCTTGGTTGAGTAGATGGAATTGATAATAACCCGTTGCTAAAATCCAGCCAATAATGAAGGTCCAGCTTGCGACTAAGAGGGTCCACTTTAAACCCGCTTCACGATAGACAGAACCTAATGCCGCAACACATGGCGTATAGAGCAAGATAAAGATCAAGTAGGCAATAACGGCGGCTTCTGATGTGAAGTACTGCTGAATTTTTGTCACAGTTTCATCATTCACTTCGTTGCTCTCTTTAATGGCATCGAGATCGCCATCTGCTACTTATTCCTGAATGCCTAAAGGATCTAGAAGGAGTGCCGGAACTCCCGCTAAGTTTTCAGGAATTGTCGCAAAGGCTTCTTTGACCGTTTCCCAAAACTCGAAATCTTCATCATTTCCGCCCTCGGAATAGAGAGAATTCATGGTGCCGATAACGGCTTCTTTGGCAAAAATGCCGGTGAAGATGCCCACGGTTGCTGGCCAGTTTTGTTCGGTGATGCCCATTGGCTCAAAGATGGGCGTGATTGTTTTCCCAATGGAAGAGAGAACGGATTTTTCAGTATCAGCATTGCCAAATGAACCATCATTGCCCCAACTATTGAGAATACCTAAGACTGCAACAACGATGATAATGGCTTTTCCCGCACGAACAATAAAGCTTTTTAAGCATTCCCATGTGGCAAGGAAAATTCCCTTAAATGTGGGGAGATGATACGCCGGCAGTTCCATAATAAAGGGCGTATTAGGACCTTTTAAAATAGAGAATTTCAGCGCAAATCCTGTGAGAATGGCGACAAAAATTCCTAAAAGGTAAAGGCAGTAGACAATTAATCCTACATTGTTAGGAAAGAAAATCGCGGCAAATAGTGCATAAACTGGTAATCTGGCACCGCAGGACATAAAAGGAATCATCATAATCGACATTAAACGATCGCGATGATTTTCTAAAGTTCTCGTTCCCATAATCGCAGGGATATTGCAGCCAAATCCCACGAGCATCGGGACAAATGCTTTACCGGGAAGTCCGATCGCGCGCATTCCTCGATCTACCACCATTGCCGCACGTGCCATATAACCAGAATCTTCTAAGAGTGATAAGCAGAAGAACATCATGGCTAACACTGGAATAAAGGAAGCGACCGTTTTGATACCTTCCCCAATCCCATTTGCGAGAAATGCGATGAGCCATTCTGGCGTATGGATACTGCTAAGAATGCTCGCTAAACCATCTACAAAGATTGCGGCAAAGAGGATTTCAAAGAAGTCGATAAATGCAGAACCGATGTTAATCGAGATGGCAAACATCAGAAACATCACGAGTAAGAAGATAGGAATACCGGTAATTCTACCTAACGCCCATTTATCAATGCGATGGGTCACTTGAGAACTCGCAACGCCGTTAGTATGAATGACCTCTTTGGCGAGTTCATCAATCGCTTCAAATCGGGAGCTAGCGAGTGCGATATCGAGTTCGCCTTCCGCAAGTGCCGCAATATTATGGCGCATCGCGATGATAGAGGCATTTTCTGCTGCAGATCGTTCAGTTAAATGGGGAAGATTATCGGCATCTCCTTTGATTGTTTCCAGTAATTCCCACTGCGTGATTTGATTGAGAATACTTTGTGTCGAGAGAGAGGAGAGTTCAGTTGTGATTATCTCGGTAATCTGAGGACTTAATGTATGATACGGTAGATGATCGAGATAGAGCTTCGGATCATAAGCGGCGATCACTTTTTTCAGTTCGGTAATCCCCTCTTTTCTACTCGCGCTGACTGCTACAACAGGGCAGTGGAGTTTTTCTTGTAATAGTGCTGTATAAATTTCATAACCTTCCATTTTCGCCACATCAATCATATTCAGTACAATGATCATGGGACGTTTAAGATCGAGTAGTTGAAAGGTGAGATAGAGACTACGTTGGAGATTTGAAGCATCGATGACATTGATATCGTGAAACCCGTTTTCACTGATCTTATTGAAACCTTTTTAACAGTGAGTGGTGCTGCTAGGAATCATACTGACATGTTTTGTTAACCTGAGTTAACCGGGATAATGGCATCTCTTAAATCGAGATGACGATAGATTGTATATTTTAAGATTTCCCCATAAAAAAAGCCTCTGATTTTATAGTGAAAATCAGAGGCTTTTAGGGATTACTTTGACTGAAAATGTGGTGATATTACCTCATTTTTTAATCGTAATTGATGATCACTTTCATCGCCTTTTCATCCGCGGCATTTTTAAAGACTTTATAAGCATGCTCTAGATCGTTAAACTTGAAATGGTGAGTGATCATTTTCTCTAGTGGTAATTTGCCGGAACAGCAGGTTTTTAGAAGCATCCCAGTCGTATTTGCATTCACCAATCCTGTGGTAATTTTAAGGTTTTTAATCCACAATTTTTCGAGTGCAAAGCTTACGGGTTGTCCATGAACACCAACGTTCGCAATGTTCCCGCCCTCTTTAACAACATGTTGGCAGACATCCCAAGTTGCCGGGATTCCAACAGCTTCTATAGCACAATCAACGCCGCGACCATTCGTCATTTCACGAATACGAGCAATGGCATCTTCAGTTGCCGAATTCACCACTTGTGTTGCGCCCATTTCTAACGCCATTTTCAGACGGTTCGCATCGGTATCGGCAACGATGATTTCGCTGGGAGAGTAGAGCTGTGCAGTTAAAAGCGCTGCCATTCCGATAGGACCTGCGCCAACAATCGCAACAGTATCGCCCGGTTGTACATCTCCATATTGCACGCCAATTTCATGAGATGTCGGCAGTGCATCTGAGAGAAGTACCGCTACATCTTCATTCAGCTCTTTTGGTAAGTGATAGAGCGAAGTATCGGCAAATGGGGTACGCACATATTCCGCTTGCGTACCATCAATCATGTAACCCATGATCCAGCCACCTTCATTCATACAGTGTGCATTGAGCTGTTTTTGGCAGTTTTCACAAGTGCCACAGCGACTGACACAAGAGATAATGACTTTGTCGCCTTTTTTGAAGTTTTTCACGGCATCGCCGACTTCTTCGATAATGCCAATCCCTTCGTGACCGAGGATTCGACCATTAAAGCTGCCGGTTTTCTCTTTTGCCGTCGCTTCAATTTCAGGATTTTTACCTTTCATAATTCCAAGGTCAGTACCGCAGATTGTCGTTTTTGTAAGTTTTACAATTGCATCTGTGGGCGCTAATAATCCTGGAACGGGACGATCCTCAAAGCGAAGATCATTGTCACCGTAGTAAACCATTGCTTTCATCGTTTTAGACATATTGCATGACTCCTTGGAATTAAAATAAATTGAAACAAATTAAATGAAAAATATTAAATCAAACTTCATTTCATATTAGGCAATATATTTACAAATAACAATATCTTCTAACTGATAACACCATATTTATTTTATTGGAATATCAATTTATTAAGTGACATAGAGAGTCATTGTTGTATTGAAATCCTATTTGATAGATATTATCATCTATCTTTTGGTTAAGAGGACTGTGGTACATGAAAAAGCGATTTTTATTAGGGGGATTGCTGTTGATGCTGTGTCATAATCTTTCGGCAAGTGATTTGCCAGAAAGTGCGGTAACACCGATTTCAATTGGCCAAAATATCACGATGCACTCAGCGATTTTAGATGAAGATCGTCAAATCCAGATTGCGCTTCCGGTCTCTTATCAGGAGTTTTCATCACAAACATATCCGGTGCTCTATCTGTTAGATGGTGAAAGTAATTTTCACTATTTAACGGGAATGATCGCAAAACTATCTAAAGCACCTTATCCAGCCATTCCAGAGATGATTGTGGTGGGGATTGTCAATACTGACCGAACGAGAGATTTAACGCCCTCGGTTGTGTTACCCGATGCCGAAGAAGCGGTCACGAAAGGGCGTGCCGGCGGTAAGAATGGCGGAAATCCGGAGTTCTTTCAGTTTTTAGAAACTGAAGTGATGCCACAAATTGAGCAACAATATCGTACGACTGATTTTAATCTGTTGGTAGGACACTCTTTTGGCGGTATTACGGCATTGAATCATTTGATTAATGGCAACAAAAAAATGAATGCTTATATTGTCCATGATCCGAGCATTTGGTGGGATTCTGGAGAAATACTAAAGCGTTATGAAGCGCTGCAAGGAACAGAGGTTGCGCCAACAAAGCTCTTTGTAACACAAGCTGGAGAAGCGGTTAAAGAGGGACAAATAGATCATTACAATAATGTGCAAGGTTTTAATGTCTATATGGAAACAGCACCGATTAAAGGTCTCGATTATACGTTCGTTGCTTATGCCGACGAAGACCACGGCAGCGTTCCTCTAAAGGGGAATTTAGATGGATTACGTGCGGTATTTGAAGGAATACATTTGAATATTAAAGCGATTCCTGATAATCCGGATTTGATTCAAACGCAATATGAGGCATTAAGTGATTCATTAGGCGTAGCGATCGCGCCGAGTGAACCATATTTAGTTGCAGTGATAAACTATATGAAGCGCATTGATCGACCTGATTTAGTGGAGCATTTAGAAAACTATGCCAAATCGCTCTATCCTAATGGCAATGTCGCACAAGAAAAATAGGACGGCTTACGGTATCCGCTTTAAACAGAAATGCGAGGTAAAAAAATCCCTCAATAGTGGCCGCTATTGAAGGATCTCTTTTCAGAGGATAAAAAAAGCGTGATCAACTATGCTTTTTTCATAAATTCTGATTTGAGTTGAAGGCTTGTGCCATTCACTTTACAGTCAATGTCATGATCGCCTTCAATAATACGAATACCTTTGATCATGGTTCCTTGCTTGATCACCATGGATGATCCGCGGACTTTAAGATCTTTAATCACAGTCACAGAATCGCCATCAACGAGCGGTGTTCCGTGGGCATCACGTGCCGTTAAACCTGTTTCTTCAGCTTTAGCTTCTTCATTGGTTGACCATTCATTACCACAGTCAGGACAGAAGAAAAATTCCGTATCGGTATAGGTATGTTCCATTCCACATTGTGGGCAAGGCGGTAAGTTATGCATTGTTACGCTTCTCCATGCAAGATTGAAATTACTACTGAAACCTTCGGTAAAGAGGGCAATATACCTAAAAGCGCTTTAAAAATCGAGTGGTTAACGGTTTTCAGATGTAAATATTGCAAATATAACTGATTATAATCGTAATGGATTGTTTTTATCGATCTTATTACAGCATCTTTTTGTGGTGATTTTGGTACTGATTATGATTTTTGTAAACATTTATCTTATCAATGTAGGTGAGAGATTGTCATTTTTCAGGAATTTTCTGACATTTTTTAAATTTTTAGAAATCATCGCTTACAATAATTAGTAGTTAAAAAATGAAGATCATGATTATTCAAAAAGGGAGTGAAAGGTGGGAACAACAATTAAAGCTGTGGCATTTGATCTAGATGGAACGTTGATTAATAGTGCGAAAGGACTAGCACAAGCTGTTGATCAAACATTAGAAACTATGGGGTATGATGCCGTTGGGTTTGATCAAGTCTCTGTTTGGATCGGGCATGGTGCAATTAATCTGATTGAAACGGCGTTGCAGCATATTGATGCCGAAACAGGAATGCAACGATTCGAAGAAGGTTTTGCACTTTTTACAAAGTACTATACGGAGATTGTAAAACAAGGAAGCGAAGTCTATCCCGGCGTTTACGAAACTTTAGAAGGATTAAGCGCGGAAGGTTACCACTTGGCGCTGATTACTAATAAACCATCGCGTTTCTTGCCAACATTACTCGAAGAATTAAAGATGGCACATTATTTTGAATTAGTATTAGGTGCCGATGATGTGGTGAAAAGAAAACCACACCCTACGCCAATTTTTTTAACATTAGGAACATTGGGTTTACTGCCAGAAGAACTGCTGTTTGTGGGCGACTCTCGTAACGATATTGAATCGGCAAAAAGTGCTGGCGTTCGCACAGTTGGTGTAACTTATGGCTATAATTTTGGACGTTCCGTGACGGAAGAAAATCCGACATTTGTGATTGATGAGATGATTGATCTGCTACAAATTGTGCGCCAATAGCTCTTTAATATCGGTTTTAGAGCAGAGTTTTCTTTCAAATACGTCATAAAAAACCCCGCTATGAAGCGGGATTTTTGGTGTTAGTTTGTATCGTTTTATGATTGTGTAACTAGCTGCCGGTTGCGGCTGTTACAACCTGTGGAAAGATCGGTAGCATCAAGTAGAGTTTAATGACAATCACGTTCACAAGGTCAATAAAGAAAGCACCGACCATTGGCACCACTAAGAATGCTTTTGGCGATGGACCAAAACGCTCCGTTACCGCTTGCATGTTGGCAATTGCTGTTGGTGTTGCGCCTAAACCGAATCCGCAATGTCCTGCCGCAAATACTGCACCATCACGTCCGCGCCCCATGACATTGTAAGTAATGAAGATGGCATAAAGGGCCATAAAACACGCTTGTACTGCAAGGATAATAATCATTGGTACCGCTAATGATTTGAGTTCCCAAAGTTTTAAGCTCATAAGCGCCATGGCTAAGAAGAGCGATAAACTGACGTTACCGACAATGGATACAGAACGTTCAAAAATAATTTGTTTGCTGATGAGGGAAAGTACGTTATTGATGATCACACCAACAAATAGCACACAAACGAAGGTTGGGAGGGCGAATTTTGTGCCACTTAACGCATCTGAAATCACTGTACCCAACGCAATCGAAATAAGGATCATTGTGATCGTTTCAAGGAGTGCTGTTGAGGTAATACGGCGGCTTCTACGAGGTTGTTCAAATGCCGTAATATTATCTGAAGCTTCTTCTGGTTTATCATCTAAGACAGAGTTATCAAGTTCAGGTTGACGTTTGCGAAGTAAGAAGCGCGCAACAGGTCCTCCTACTAAACCGCCTAATACTAAACCGAAAGTTGCACAAGCCATTGCAAGTTCTGTTGCATTCGCAAAACCATACTGTTTCGAGAAGACATCGCCCCAAGCAGCACCGGTTCCGTGACCGCCGGAGAGACTGATAGAACCTGCTAAAAGACCCATTAATGGATCAAGCCCTAAAGCTGAAGCAAGACCGACACCGACCCCATTTTGAATAATGAGGAAAACGATCACAACAAGTAGGAAGATTAGTAGTGAAATACCGCCAGATAAGAGGCTTCTGAAGTTTGCATTAAGACCGATTGTTGCAAAGAACATGAGCATTAATGGTGTCTGTAATACCGTGTCGAATTTAATCTCAAAGTTGAAGTAACTTTTGAGAATTAAGATCGTGAATGCGACGAGTAAACCACCAGCCACCGGGCTTGGAATAGTAAATTTGTCTAATGCGGGGATTTTTGCAACAACAATACGGCCTAGAAGAAGGGTTAAACAGGCCATGACCATCGTGCCATAGACATCAAAAGATATCATGTTTGAGCTTATCATTAGGTGACTCCTATAAATTTAATTTATAATAAAATTTTTAATATCCTGCTTTATTAGCTAATCGGAAACAATCTTGAAGTTCTATTTTGTAAATAGAGTTCAGAGATTTTTCCATTAGGTCAATAACGATAAAAAACCACAAAAGTAGAACAAAACCTTGCTGTTTTCGCCCTAGAATCAACTGGATTTATCCATTTTTCATGATTCTATAACAGTAGGTGATCTGCTATACTCATTGAATTAAAACTTTGTCGAAATTAACCCAAGGCTGGCATCTAATGATGAAAAAAATCTTAAAAATGATCCTTCCGTTGTTGATTACAACATTCCCAATGGGAGCTCTTGCAGATCAGCGGTTTATCGTTGATTATTTCAAGAATTTTCAGACGCTAGAGGCAAACTTCACACAAGAGATTAGCACTAAAGATCGTCAGGACACAACTTCTGGACAGCTAATTATTGAAAAAAATATATCATCAAAAGATGGTGTTAATGTGGAAAATGGGGGATCTAAAGCACAGCGTGAAAAGGGCGCTTCTCCTCGATTTTTATTTGATTATACAAAGCCTTATCATCAAATTTTAGTAAGTAATGGTAAACAGTTTTGGTTCTATGATGTGGATTTGATGCAGGTGATTATTAAGCCAATAAAAGAGGTAATTAATAACCCTGTTTTACAAATATTGTTAAGCGATCAGTCGCTAGATCAAAATTTTGATATTAAAACCGTTCGGGATCGTCGCGAATATCTTTTAACACCAAAAGTTCAAGATAATGATATGCAGATTAACGATATTCAGGTGATTTTTGCGAATCGTAAGATCTATTCATTTAAGGTAGAAGATGTGACAGGGCAGACGATCTCTTTTGTGATGAAAAGTGTTGTGGAGAATAAACCGGTAGATGCCGAGAAATTCGATTTTAAAGTTCCGGCTGATGTTGATGTCATTGATGAGACGAAGTAATGAATGATCTGTTTGACAATCTGCTTGAGGAGACGAGTTTACAGTTTTCGCCATTAGCAGATTTAGCACGTCCGAAACAGCTCAGTGATGTGGTTGGGCAAAAACATCTATTAGGAGAAGGAAAACCGCTTTATGAAGCATTTAAAGGCGGTGTTCCTCATTCGATGATTTTCTGGGGACCTCCCGGCGTTGGTAAAACGACAATTGCTAATCTGGTGGCTCAAGAGTTTGATGCAGAATTTATTGCACTGTCGGCGGTTTTTTCCGGCGTTAAAGAGATCCGCGAAGCGATTAAAGAGGCTGAAGGCTATCGTTTGCAAGGTCGAAGAACGATCCTTTTCATTGATGAAATTCACCGTTTTAATAAAGGGCAGCAAGATGCTTTGCTCCCATTTGTGGAATCAGGTTTAGTGACATTTATCGGTGCTACGACGGAAAATCCCTCTTTTGAGATTAACCAAGCGTTGCTTTCACGTGCTTTTGTCTATGTACTGGAACCGCTTGATGAATCGGCGATTTCAGAGTTGGTTGATCGAGCATTATCTCGTTATTATCCTGAGTTTTCGATTGAAGAATCGGGTAGGGAGATCTTGATTCAATATGCTGGCGGTGATGGTCGGCGTTCACTTAATTTATTGCAACAGCTCTTAACAATTGCGAAAAGCTATGATGAGAAAATCGTGACACGAGCGCTGGTGGAAAAGACTTTAACGAGCCAGCCGAAAAAGTTTGATAAAGGTGGCGATTATTTTTACGATCAAATCTCCGCATTGCATAAATCAATCCGAGGATCTGATCCAGATGCCGCGCTTTATTGGTTTTCACTCATGATGGAGAGCGGCGTTGATCCCCGTTATTTAGGTCGCCGGATTTTGATGATTGCGTGGGAAGATGTTGGTTTAGCGGATCCACGTGGAACACAAATTGCCACAGATGCGTTAACCACTTATGAACGATTAGGTAGCCCAGAAGGGGATCTAGCGCTTGCGCAAGCGGTGATTTATCTCTCTTGTGCGGCAAAATCTAATGCCGGTTATTTGGCAGCAAAAGCAGCACGTCAATTTGCAGCCGGCGATCAAACGCGTCCTGTGCCATTGCATCTTCGAAATGCACCTACAAAGTTAATGGCGGAACTCGGTCATGGTCAGCATTATCGTTATGCACATGATGAACCCGGCGCATATGCCGCCGGCGAATATTATTTCCCAGAAGGAATGCCGGAAATGAAATGGTACGAGCCGACCAATCGGGGTTTAGAGAAACAGATTGGGGAGAAGCTTAAATATCTTGAATCGCTCGATGAAGCGGCAAGAAAAGGTTAGCAATCACAATAATGCTTTTGCAACCGGAATAATGTTTGTAGAGAAGCTAAAAAAGCACCTATCAATATTGAGATCGGTGCTTTTTTATCGGGCTGACTTTTTAAATGGTCATGCGAAGGTTTAAGCAATTGTAATCGCGGATTCTAAAGCCGGTGTGTTGAGCATAGAATCTGCCACAGGACAGGTTTTATCTACAAATGCGACCAATGCTTCGATATCTTCTTTTTTAGACTTTGATTCAAAACGATAAGTTGTTTTAACTTGGCTCAACCCGATTTTAGCTTCTGGATTAATGCCTAAGAACCCATCAGTATCTAGCTCGCCATCAATTTTGACAGAGATATCAGTGAATGTGACATTAAACTTTTTCGCGTAGCTTTTCGCAACGATACATTTACAAGCACCGAGTGCGCCTAGAAGCGCTTCGATGGGTGTCATGCCGGCATCGCTACTGCCAAATTCTTTTGGCTCATCGAGAATAATTGAATGTTGACGAGCATCGACTTTTACACGTAATTGATCTTCTAATGTTGCTTCAACAACCGTGATTTCTTTAGACATTGGGATTCCTATTTTGGTTGGGTCATAAAAAAGCCCCGCATGGATAATTGCGGGGCTGATGCATTTGTAAATTATCTTGTGCTTTATGAGCTTAGATCATTGCAATCGCTTTTTCAAGACGCTCAAGCGTACGTTCTTTCCCAACGAGATAGAGTGTTTCATCCAAATTTGGAGAATTGGTGCGACCAACAATCGCAGTACGTAGTGGCATTCCCACTTTCCCCATTCCCACTTCAAGATTGACCGTGACTTGTTTGACTGCCGCATCAAGAACTTCAGGTTGCCAATCTGAGAGCTCAGAAAGAAGACGCACGAGCTCTTGAAGCACTGGTTTTGAAGCTTCAGTGATCTGTTTTGCTTTTGCTGCTTCATCCATTTCGATCTCTTCAACGAAGAGATATTTGATCATCTCCGCAAGCTCAACAAGCGTTTCTGAACGTTTAACGTGCGCTTGAACCGCTTTTGTTAAGAAGTTATCAAATTCTGGCGTATCTTCTGTTTGAACACCAATTTTTGCGAGGAATGGTTTTAATAACTGCGCGAGTTCTGCGGGGTTTTTCTCAATCATGTAATGTTGGTTGAGCCAGAGTAATTTAGACGTATTAAACGCACTGGCAGATTTGTTCACATTTTTTAGATCGAAGAATTCCACCATTTCCGCAAATGAGAAGATCTCTTGATCGCCGTGTGACCAACCTAAACGCACAAGGTAGTTAATCACAGCTTCTGGTAAGAAACCACGATCGTAATATTCCATCACGCCGACTGCGCCATGACGTTTCGAGAGTTTTTGACCATCATCGCCGAGGATCATCGCAAGGTGTGCAAATTGTGGTACTGGTTTGCCCATTGCTTTGAAGATATTAACTTGACGATATGTGTTATTGATATGATCATCGCCGCGAATAACGTGCGTAATTTCCATATCGACATCATCTACAACCACACAGAAGTTGTAGGTTGGTGAACCATCACCACGAGCGATGATAAGATCATCGAGTTCGCTATTTTGGACGCTTAAGTTACCATGAACAAGATCCGAGAAGCTTGTTGCACCAATTTGTGGGTTTTTGAAACGTACAACGGGTTTGATGCCTTCAGGGATTGCCGGCAATGTTTTGCCGGGTTCTGGGCGCCATGTACCATCGTAGCGAGGCTTTTCTTTCTTCGCTTCGGCAACAGCACGCATCTCTGCAAGCTCTTCTTGCGTGCAGTAGCAATAGTAAGCGTGACCATTTTCAAGGAGTTCTTCGACAACTTCTTTATAACGATCGAAACGTTTTGTTTGATAGTAAGGACCTTCATCATAATTAAACCCAAGCCACGCTAAGCTCTCCATAATTGCTTCAACCGCTTCTGGCGTTGAGCGTTCAAGGTCCGTATCTTCAATGCGAAGGACCGTTGTCCCTTTGTTATGCAACGCAAAAAGGTGAGAAAAAAGCGCAGTTCTTGCGCCACCGATATGAAGATAGCCCGTTGGAGATGGGGCGAAGCGAGTTTTAATCATAATAATTGATCACACTGTCCGTTTTAAATAATTTAAGTAAAAAATGAATCAAAAAACCGATTTATGCGGATATTTAGCGAGCTATTATAGCACTTCTAGATCTTTATCCACAGATAAATCGGCTCATTTTGTTTATGGTGAATAGGCGTTAATCGCTGCTTTTTTCGCTCATTTCTGTACTGCTTTCCGTTGTCTCATCCTCTTCTGTTAGCGCACGACGTTTTTCGATGCGTTTACCGATATAGAGACCAATTTCAAACAGTAAAAGCGCCGCAGTTGCAAAGATAATCATTGAGAAAGGATCTGGCGGTGTTGCAATTGCCGAGAAGGTAAATACACCGACAATGATATAAGGACGCTTTTTAATGAGGTTTTCAGTCTTTAAGATCTGCAGTGATACCAAAATGATTAATACGATAGGGATTTCAAAAACGATGCCAAAGAAGAAGAAAAGGCGCAGTACGGTAGAGAGATATTTACTGATATCTGTGGCAATCTCAACGCCGCTTGGGGCAGAACCCGAGAGGAATTTAAACATCACCGGCATGACAGCGTAATAGGCAAATGCCATCCCAAGATAGAAGAGGAGGACACTGGTGAAAATAATCGGAAATACGACTTTTTTTTCGTGCTGATAAAGTCCGGGGGCGACAAAGCTCCAGATTTGATAGAGCACCCAAGGAATCGCAATAAAGAAGGAGATCCAGAGCGTGAGTTTGATCGGCACAAGAAATGGTGCGATAACGTCTGTTGCGATCATCTTACCACCTTCAGGAATTACTGAAAGTAACGGTGTTGCGACAAAGTTGTAGATATCATTAGAGAAATAAACAAGGCAGACAAATACTAATAAAACCCCGATGCCGGCACGAATCAGACGATCGCGTAGCTCGATAAGATGATGAATGAAAGTCTGTTCTTTTGAAGTGCTGTTGGTCATAGTTGTCATGAGTTAAACGTGGAGTGATGCTCTAAAGAGAGGAAGCGAACATATATTCTTGAATTAAACGTGTTCCCGTAATCCCAAGGAGTAAAATAACGGCAGTGAGAAGAATAAACTTCGTCGCGGCACGACCTCTTAATCCATAGTAATGATGGGCGAATAGTATGCCTCCATATAAGATCCACGCAACGCCTGTTAAAACTGTTTTATGGATAAAATGTGGACTAAACCATTGATCAAAGAATGCAAAACTCGTTAATAAACTGATGGTTAAAACAATAAAACCAATGAGTAGTAAGCGAAATAATAAGAGCTCCATGCGCATAATTGGAGGAAGTTTATGCATCATTGATTTTTTTTGTTTAAGGGCTTTATCTCGCAAATAGACTAATAGCGCTTGAATCGATGCCATTAGTAAAATCGCATAAGCGACAATTGATGTTAAAATATGCGCACTTAACCAAGGAGAAGGTGTGCTAAAACTGACTTCGTTGGTATTAAAAAGGGAGAATGTTTGGACAATGGTTGCGAATATCGTCAGTCCAATTGCTGTATTGAGATGTCGCCGGACATATGGTACGACAATGATGAGCATGACAAACACAGCAACAGAAAGCGCTTCAATGGCACTGACCTGTTGGAAATCTCCGCGGGCAATTTGGTAGCTGAGGAGCGTGCCTTGCGATAAGATGCCGGCAATGAGCGTGAGATAGCTCAACTGTAAACACCAGTTATGACCTTTTTTGAAAAGGGTACACAACAAGAAGAGTGTCGACAAAAGATAGAGTCCAATATTGAGTGTTACTAACGTCATGGTCTTAAGATTCTTACCTTTTTATATCTAGGAGGGAACTTTAAACAAGTCCCTATTTCAAGTAAACTATACAGTGATTTTACTAGAAATTTCATAAGAAATATAACTAAAAGCTAAAAAGGGTTTTTATGTTTGAGAATTTAAGTGATCGTTTACGACAAACGATGCGCTCGCTGCGTGGGCAAGCGAGATTAACAGAGAGCAATATTCAGGATGCGCTTCGTGAAGTCCGTATGGCACTTTTAGAAGCAGACGTCGCCCTTCCGGTGGTTCGTGAATTTATTAATCAGGTCAAAGAGCGTGCGGTCGGTCGTGAAGTGATCGACAGCCTCAATCCTGGTCAAGTCTTTATTAAAGTGGTTCATGAAGAGCTCATCAAAATTATGGGTGAGAGCAATGAATCTTTAAATCTTCGCGTGCAGCCGCCGGCAATTATTTTGATGGCAGGTTTGCAAGGTGCCGGTAAAACCACAAGTGTTGGTAAATTAGCGCGTTTCTTAAAAGAGCGTGAGAAGAAGAAAGTTGCGGTTGTCAGTGCGGACGTCTATCGTCCTGCGGCGATTGAGCAGCTCAAAACGGTTGCGGGACAAGTGGGCGCGGACTTCATTCCTTCAAGCGGCAGCGAAAATCCGGTGTATATTGCGCGTAAAGCGGTAGAATCTGCAAAATTGATGAATGCTGATGTTCTCATCGTGGATACTGCCGGTCGCTTGCATATTGATGAAGAGCTCATGGGCGAGATTAAAGAAGTCCATGCGGTACTTGATCCGATTGAAACGCTATTTGTAGTCGATAGTATGACGGGGCAAGATGCGGCAAATACGGCAAAAGCGTTTAATGATGCTTTGCCATTAACCGGTGTAATTTTGACCAAAATCGATGGGGATGCGCGCGGTGGTGCGGCATTGTCGATTCGTCATATTACGCAAAAACCGATTAAATTCCTTGGGGTTGGAGAAAAGCTTGAAGCGCTTGAGCCATTCCATCCAGATCGTTTAGCATCGCGTATTTTAGATATGGGTGATGTTCTTTCGCTCGTTGAAGAGATGGAAGCAAAGGTTGATCGTGAAGAAGCCGAGCGCATTACCAATAAGTTTAAAAAAGGGGAAGGCCTTGATTTAAACGATTTCAAAGCGCAGATGGAACAGATGCTCAATATGGGTGGAATTAATACGCTGCTCACAAAATTGCCGGGAATGGGAGATATTGCCGAGAAAGCTAAAGGCAAAGTGGATGATCGAATTTTCGTACAGAAGATTGCGATTATTAACTCGATGACGCCGGCAGAGAGAGCAGATCATAAGCTCATTAAAGCGCCGCGCCGCAAACGTATTGCCGATGGTTCGGGCGTGAATATTCAAGAAGTTCATAAACTTTTAAAAGAGTTCGATCAGATGCAACGCATGATGAAACAATTTAAAGGTGGCGGTGTTCGTAAGATGATGCGTTCCCTGAAAGGAAAAATGCCGCGCCGTTAAGGTTGATGTTGATGTTTTGGCATTGAATTTTTATAGAAAAGAGAAATATGGTGACGCATTTCTCTTTTTTTATCTGCCAATATTCTGCTTCGCTAGAATCGGTTGTAAAAGTCTTTTGTGATAGGGCAAGGAGAAGTTGTATCGTAGTTTCTATGTCTGTATTGCTGTGAGAACGGTTTACTATTGGTGAGAGATTGATGAAAGTGCTCAAGTACTTTCGTAAGCCGTGCATTATCGTTCAAAGGTTTTAAGGCAATATTCGATGTTAATTACGGCTTAAGTGGATGCGTAAACTAGCTGGCATGAGATTAGTAAAAGGCTGCAAGCATTCTTCTCGGCTGCACATCAGCTTTCACAAAATGATGTAAACCAAATACTTTCAAGCTAATTTTATAATAAAAGGCATGATAAAAGCTTTTCCGACAAGGTGAGAATTATCAGCATATAACCTAATAATTCGTTATGCTTGCCGATAACAAGTAACACTAAAAACTATGGGTTTATTCGTCATTTTATAGTCCCATATTCATGAATAAAATAGTTTATAAAGAGGATTTATCATGAGTGAGTTTCAGTCTCCAGGAAGACCGCCACGGCTTGATGGACAGGCGATTTCGCATTATCCATCATCAAACATCGATCAGGCATTATTAACGAAAACATTAGCGGATGCGCTGAATAACGCGACGGTTGAAGCAAGGCGAAAAAGACGTTGGAATATCTTTTTTAAGCTGATTTTTGGGGTGATCTTTATTCTCATTGTTTTAGGTTTGTTAGCGGATAAGAGTCTGAAAAGTGGCGGTATTCAGATTGATGATGAAGGCAATATCGTGCCGCGCTATACAGCGGTGATCGATGTGAAAGGCGAAATTGCGGATAATACCGATGCTAGTGCGGCGCGTATTATCTCTGGTATGCAGCGGGCTTATAAAGATGCCGGCGTGGTCGGAATCGTGCTTCGAATCAATTCAGGAGGTGGCTCGCCTGTGCAAAGTGGTTATGTTTATGATGAAATTAATCGTTTACGAATGATCTATCCTGAGAAACCGATTGTCAGCGTAATCGAGGATATTGGCGCATCTGGCGCATATTATATTGCGGCGGCGACGGATCAAATTTATGCGGATAAAGCGAGTTTGGTTGGTTCAATCGGCGTCACAGCAGCGAGTTTTGGCTTTGTGGGATTGATCGATAAAGTCGGCATTGAGCGCCGCGTTTATACTTCCGGCGAGCATAAAGCTTTCTTAGATCCTTTCTCACCACAAAATGCGATTGAAACAACTTTTTGGAAAGAAGTGCTCGTCGGTGTTCATGATCAATTTATTGATGCAGTTGAAAAAGGGCGAGGAAAGCGCCTCAATGTGCGAGAAAATCCAGATCTCTACAGTGGCTTAATCTGGAATGGGGAACAAGCGTTAGAGATCGGCTTAATCGATGGTTTAGGTTCAACAGCGACAATTGCTAGAGAGCAGTTTAAAGCGCCATTTATGGTGGATTTTACAGAGAAGGAAGATCCTTTTGCAAAAATGATGAAAGAACTTGGAATGGGCGTTGTTTCTGGGGTAAAAGCGGCATTTCCTGAAGTTCAGTGGCGCTAAGGTTTGACGTTGTTTGAGAATGAGTGTTTACGAAGCGATTTGTAAACTGAAATGACGATTGCTGTTTGCTCTTCCTAAATAAAATTCATAAATAAAAAGCTCTAAGAATATCTCTTAGAGCCTTTTTTACGATACTTTTACAGTATGATTAGTAATGGTGATTTGTGCTTATTTTTTCACAGCAGAAAGTGCGCGGCGGACAAAGATCACGGCGATCAGTACGAAAACGAATAATCCTAATAACTGTTGAACCATTGGCGTTGAGCTACCGAACATTTCGGTCATGTTGCCTAACAGTGATAATGGTGCGTTTTTACGATCATCTGGCACGGCATCAATGTTCATACTTACAACGATAATTGCCGCCATAATGACGCCAATTAAGCTTTCACCTACGATCAATCCCGATGCGATAAGCGCACTGCGGCGATCTGCTTTACGATGCTCTTCATTGCGAACTTTTTCTGGTTTATCTGCAAGGCGTTTGTGAACCACACGTTTGATAATCCAAGAGATTAAACCGCCGATGAAGATCGGTGTGGTAATACTTGGTGGTAAGTAAATTCCCATTCCCACAGCCAATGCCGGTAAACGGAATTTTGAACCGCTCTTTTTGAGGAAGAGATCCAAAACAATAATCACAGCACCAATCACTAGACCAATGATGATCATGGTCCATTCAAGGTTATGTGAGAAAATTCCGGAAGAGATGGTTGCCATTAAGGTTGCTTGTGGTGCTGCTAAAACCTGCGTTGGATCCATATCGGCTCTCGGCATTGCGCCAGTAAAACCGTATGCTTGATAGAGAATATCTAAAATCGGTGCGATGACAATTGCGCCGACAATACAACCAATTAAGAGCGCAACCTGCTGGCGCCAAGGCGTTGCATGAACGAGGAAACCTGTTTTAAGGTCTTGTAAGTTATCGTTAGAGATACTCGCAATTGCAACGACAGCACTTGTGGTAAAGAGCGCTAAGGCTGTGGCGAATTTTTTACCATCCGCTGTATCCATTAAGCCGCCCGCTTCGCCGACAAATAGCAGTAATAATGCCGCGATCGTGACCGCAACAATGCCGATACCTGAAATAGGGCTTGCGGAAGATCCGACTAAACCTGCCATATAACCACTTGCTGCCGCGACTAAGAAGCCCATAATAAAGGCAAAAACGACAGAGATAATCACGAGCGTCCAAGCAAACCCTGCGGATAAGTTGGCATCAGCAATAAAAGTATAGAATGTGCCGAGTAAGATTACTAACATCGCAACCATGATCATGAGGATCGTTTTGGGAGAAAGATCTTGCTCCGTACGATTGGCAGAGTTGCCTGTTTCGCCGGTTAAAGCGCCTAAGGACATTTTAATCCCTTCAACGACAGGTTTAAAAAGCGTTAAAAGTGTCCATAATGCTGCAATTGCAAGTGTTCCAGCACCAATAAATCGAACGTCTTCCGCCCAAATTTTTGAAGCAATAGCGGAATATGCCATATCTGCTGGAAATTCTCCGATGCTACTTAAGATTGGAACCGCGATACCCCAAGCCATAAAGGCACCGATGATAATCGCGACGCAAGAGACGATGCCGACTAAGTAACCCGCACTCATCAATGCAAGCGAGAAACCCATCGGGATTTGGAAAATCGCTTTACCGGCAACCGCAAAGTAAGAAGCGCCACCTGCTAAAATTCTAAAGCCGCCAGTGAAAAGTGTGACAACAGCCGCAATTCCACCGCCAAAGAGAATATCTTTTAAACCTTCTTTGGAAGAGTTTTTGCCATTGCTATCAGTCTCTTCGCTACAACCTGCTTTTAAAATTTCTGCCGCTGCAACACCTTCAGGGTAGGGAAGATCGCTTTTGACAACCATCACATGACGAAGGGGAATGGAGAAGAGAACACCGAGCATTCCACCGGCGGCACAGATGAAGAAGGTCATTAAGAAGTGGAAATCATTCCAATAACCGATCATCAATAAGCCAGGAATGACGAAGATAATCGAAGAGAGCGTTCCGGCAGCGGAAGCTTGGGTTTGCACCATGTTATTTTCTAAAATGGTGGAATCTGCGAAGAGTTTTAACACTGCCATAGAGATAACTGCGGCAGGAATTGCAGAAGAGAAAGTCAATCCAACCTTTAGGCCAAGATAGACGTTGGAAGCGGTGAATATCACCGTAATTAACGCTCCAAGGATCATTCCCCGGAGCGTCAGTTCTCGCATTTGATTCATGACGATCCTTAATTAAATGTTCAAAAAATAATTTAAAAAAGATTTAGTCTACTATTGATTTTGGCGAGTTGCACGAAAATAGGCGCTTTTTTTAGATTGGGTCAATCATTTTTTGTGAAGTTTTTTTGAAGAATGTTCTTTTGTGTTGGGATGAGATGAGTTTGATTGTGCAATCGGCTTTAAGCTTTCGAGTTAAAACTCATTCTGAAGTTGATGCGCGAGGAGAATGCTTGCATGACTGAATCAATTTTGTGGCAGTAAATCTTACTAAGATTTGAAAACTGAAAATAGCCTCAATATGTTAGAAAAAACAGAAGCCCCACTATCAAGTGAGGCTTTTATAGAATCTGAGAATGAATGGTTTAACGAAATGATCTTGTCACGATCGTTTCATTCGTCATTTTAGTTAGTGATCATAGTCATTGTCGATCAGTACTGCTTTCATGAGTAAACTTGCGGTCGCAGTATTACAAGCGATCGGAATATTATAGAGTGTTGAGAGACGAATAAGGGCTTTCACATCGACATCGTGCGGCATTGGTGTGAGCGCATCGGTGAAGAAAATCAGCATATCGAGTTTATCAGAACAGATCATTGCCCCAAGTTGTTGGTCACCGCCTAAAGGACCACTTTTAAGACGTGTTAGGCTTAAATCTGGATAAGCTTCTAAGATATGTTTGCCGGTGGTTCCTGTTGCAAATAGTTCATGCTGACGGAAGTATGGGAGGTAATCGCCAACCCAATCTACGAGTAGTTTCTTCTTCGCATCATGAGCAACAAGGCCAATGGACAATGGTTTCATAAATATCCTCTTGTGAAATGAGATTAAACTTTGCCTGATTGTACCTGTTTTTTGTGACAACAACTTGTCTAATATCCTGAAAAAGCCGAAACCGTTAGAAAAAGCGTTCTTCTAACGGTTTCGTGAATTGTCTTGTGAGATAGACTTCTCGAATTAAAGCTGTTCTTTGTTGAGTTTTAATCTGCCAATAACCGGAATGTTTTTCCAGCTCAATCCTGGCGTTGCCATTACGACAACCGGCGCGAGCAAGAAGAGCGCAACGATATTCGGTAGCACCATTAAACCGTTGAATAAATCTGCGAGTTGCCAAACGACATCAACTTTAATGAATGACGCGCTGAAGATGCCAATTACTGCGATAAGCTGGAACATTGGTACAGCAGCACGGCTTTTGAAGAGATAACGAACATTGGTTTCGGCGTAGTAATACCAGCCAATGATGGTGGAGAAGGCAAAGAAAAGTAGGGAGAAAGCAATGAAGATCCCGCCAACTGAGCCAAATACCATCTCATAAGCGTATTGGGTAATAGTAATACCGGTACCTTGACCATCAAAGAAGCTCAAAAATGAAGGATTGGCAGAGCCAGAAGCTTCCCAACCACGAATGCCGGAAGTGATAATGACTAAACTAGTCACCGTAACAATGACGCCCACTACAAAAACGCCCATCATTGCGATATAACCTTGTTCTTCAGGAGTTCTTACTTTAGCAACGGCATGTGCGTGTGGTGTCGAACCCATTCCCGCTTCGTTCGAGAATAAGCCACGAGCAATTCCTAAGCGCATCGCTTGTTGAATAGCGATTCCTGCACCACCACCGAGCACCGCTTCCGGATTGAATGCGGCAATGAAGATCATTTTAAATGCCGGCAAAATAAATTGATAATTCATGGCTAAGACAATGATTGCACCAAGGAGATAAAGAATCGCCATAGACGGCACGACCTTTTCGGTAAAGGATGCAATGTTACGAATACCGCCAATAATCACGAAAGCCACTAACACAGCTACAATTAAACCTGTTGCCCACGTGGGAATATGGAGCGATTTTTCAAATGCCGAGGCGATGGAGTTAGATTGCACCATATTGCCAATTAAGCCGAGAGCGACGATAATCAGCACCGCAAAGAGTACCGCTAGCCATTTTATCCCCAGTCCTTTTTCAATGTAATATGCAGGTCCTCCGACAGCTTGTCCCGTGCGATCTTTGGTTCGGTATTTTTGGGCAAGGATCGCTTCGGCATAGATGGTTGCCATGCCAAAGAATGAGGAAACCCACATCCAGAAAATCGCACCAGGACCACCAGCAATAATTGCGGTTGCCGGTCCCGCTAGGTTTCCTGTTCCAACTTGACCTGCAATTGCCGTAGAAACTGCTTGGAAAGAACTCATCCCACCCTTATCCGCTTTTTTACCAGAAAAGGTGAACTTGGAGAAAAGGGCGTTCATCGCGGTTTTAAATTTGCGAACTTGAATACCTTTTAAGAGGAATGTGTAGAGAATACCAATGCCGCAGAGGAGATAAACCAGTAGGTAATCCCAAAGAACGGTCTGGATGGTTGTCAAAATTGACTCAAACATAGCTTCAAAAATGCCTTGCCTTAAATAGTGAATAATCAAATAGGGAGAAGATTGTGAAAATCCTGAGCGTAATAAAGTCTGTCAAGGCAGAGGGAGCTGATTTTAGCAGGATCATTCGCTGTTTAAGATTTTATCTATCTCTAAAAAAGATTATTATAAGCATAAAATGTGAAAGATAGAAGTGCTGGCAATAAAAAAAGCACCATTCGGTGCTTTTAGTAAACGTCTATAGTGAGCCTTATTTTTAAGGATCTAAAGGACAATATCCATCTTTACTCCAGGATGTGATCATTCCTCTAGGTGTTGTGACAAATGTGGTGAGGCAATAAGTATTGGTTGTTTGATTCGTCCAGACATCAATATTAGAACGGGAGATAGTGCGGAATGTGAGATGTTGCCCGCCATCATTTCGGTTATAAGTTGCGTGTGGAGTTCCCCATTCGAGAACGAGATCATCGCTGTTTTTACCAATCCATTTTTCTCGATCTAATTGAAAGTCGAGTTGTGCCAGATATTTTTGATGTTCCGCGAGATCTTGTTTTCTCTCTTGAGCGACTCGCTTCTCTTCGTCTACCGAAGATTGCGTCACGGCTTTAGCAACGGCGGTAGGATCTGCGCTTCGCATAAAATCTCGAATTTCTGTTGAGCTACAAGCGGTAATGATGAATATATTCAGCAGGATAATACTGCTTTTAACAATAGACATAATAAGCTTCCTGATAATCTGATGAAGAGGCGGTGATTATGAAAGTAGCAGGAAAATTGTAAACATTCGTTTAGTACGACAAGCGCTGATGATGTGAAACAAAAATAGATGACTTTGCCACAGAGGGAATGGATCGAGATTTGTAGAATATAGATTCAACGCAAGATATCCGTGAAAGATTTTCGGCAATTTGTGGGAAGACTGTATAATATGCGTGCTGCTTATCTATAATGATTATTAAATATCGATTTTATCTAGTCAGGGATTGGCAAATCAGTTTTTAAATGTTGTTTTTGTATTGAATTATCCACGAGATGTTATGTGATAGGGGGAGCTTGAACATGCAAGTATTAGTATTGGGAAGTGGCGCTGTAGGAACTTCACTCGCGTATTATTTAGCGAAGAAAGGTTTTAAAGTCACAGTTGTTGATCGTCAGGATGGTGCCGGACTTGAAACGAGTTACGGTAATGCCGGTCAAATTTCTCCAGGTTACTCCTCTCCTTGGGCAGCGCCGGGAATTCCGATGAAGGCGATGAAATGGATTATGCAGAAGAAACACGCACCATTAGCGATTCGCCCAACATCAAGCATGAAGCAGTATCAGTGGATGTGGGATCTGCTCTTAAATTGTAACGAAAAAAGCTATGCGAGAAATAAAGCACGAATGGTGCGTATTGCAGAATATAGCCGTGATTGTCTGAAAGACCTACGTTCAGAAATTGATCTGCATTACGAAGAGCGTACATTAGGCACAACCCAGCTGCTTCGTACGGCAAAACAGATGGAAGCGATCAAAAGTGATATCGCTGTGTTAGAAGAGTTCAACGTTCCTTACGAAGTGTTAGATCAAGAGGGCATTATTGCCGCAGAACCCGCGCTTGCGAAAACAGCGCATAAACTTGCCGGTGGTTTACGTTTACCCAATGATGAGACCGGCGATTGCTATCTCTATACTTCTCGTTTAGCAGAGAAAGCGAAAGCGCTTGGCGTTGAGTTTAAGTTTGGTTGTACGGTGGAATCCATCGAAGTACAAGATAACAAAGTGATTGGCGTTTGGGTGGATGGTGAACGTTTAGTTGCGGATTCTTATGCCGTTTGTTTAGGAAGTTATGGGGCGGAGAAATTAGCACCGATCGGCATTAACATTCCGGTATATCCACTGAAAGGTTATTCATTAACGATCCCCATTACCAATCCTGAAATGGCACCTAAATCCACGATTTTAGATGAGACTTATAAGATTGCGATTACCCGTTTTGATGATCGTATCCGCGTTGGCGGAATGGCTGAAGTGATGGGCTATGATCTGTCGCTCGATCTACGTCGACGTGAAACATTAGAATTTGTCACAAGCGATCTCTATCCAGATGGCGGTGATATTCCAAAAGCAGAATTCTGGACAGGTTTACGTCCGGCAACGCCCGATGGTACGCCAATTTTAGGTCGTGCGAAATATGATAATCTCTTCTTAAATATTGGTCATGGAACGCTTGGCTGGACAATGGCGGCAGGAAGCGGTCGTTATGTGAGTGATCTCATTGCCGGCGTAACGCCAGAAATCAGTACGGAAGGTTTAGATATCACGCGTTATAAGAAATAGCGGAGCTAGAAGAAGTCGCGATTGTCTTTAATCTTAAAGGTGAATCACTTCTTCTATCGATCGAAATGATTGCAATGATGGAAAGGCTAGTTTGACTAGCCTTTTTTGAGTCTATAAACAGCATTAACTTGTGCTAACCATTTTATAGTGAAATCGGCTTAAGACTATCTGATTAAGGATTTTATTTAAAAGACGACGTATGGCTGGAGAGAATGTTTGCACTCTTTTTAGCAATCCCGCGCCAGCAGTTATTACTCAGTTTTTTTAAGCCAAAATGGTAATAAAAGCTATATTCTTTGTGAAAGAAATATTTATTGAAAAGTGAAGGAATAATGCAGATAGAACAATTACATGATTATAGATTGGCACCAATGTCACTTTTATTGCTTGCCGATCCTAGTGAATCTACCGTTGCCGGATATCTTGCAACGAGTACATTATTGGTGGCGAAGATTGAAGGTGAGATTGCCGGCATTATTGTCTTGAAGCAATTAGATGCCGAGATGGTAGAGATTATGAATCTTGCTGTTGATGAAAATTATCAGCGTCTGGGAATCGGACGTAAGCTTATTGCGGCGGCATTAGATCATGCTAAAATCGCCGGCATTCAATCTGTGAAAATTGCGACCGGCAATAGTAGTATTCATCAGCTCAAGCTTTATCAATCTTGCGGTTTTATAATTGATCAAGTGATTGAGAATTACTTTATAGCGCATTATCCTGAGCTAATCTTTGAAGATGGTATTCAGTGCCGAGATCGAGTGGAATTACTGTATCGATTTGACAGTGATCTCTGAAGATCATGGTGGGGATTGAGATATTCTATCAAAAAGTGCCGGTACTAAAGCCGGCATTTGTGGTTAATGAACCTTTGTTGCAGATCTACTTTTAAAATAGATTTTATAGTGAAATCGGCTTAACGCTATCTGATTAAAGATTTTATTTAAAAGACGATGTATAGCTGGAGAGAGTGGCTGCAATTTTTCAGCAATTCCACGCCAGCAGTTATAAAAGTTCTTTTTAAACCAAAATGGTTATCCAATTCTTAAGTTAAAGAATTATCAAGATAGTGCGCTTTTTCACGATAGATACGAACGCCGACGGCATCCGTATTTTCGATTGCTGTGAGTTTATTGAGTTCGATCGTTAATGCCGGAATATTAAACTCTTCGATCAGCTGCTTTGCCAGCTTCTCTGTGAACGTTTCCACTAATAGAAATGCTGAGTTTTTCGCAAAATCCTTAATGTAATTGCTGACCTTTTCATAATCTAGCGTGAGCGCAATATCATCACTATTTGCTGCCGGACGGTTATTCCACTCCATTTCAAGATTGAGTGTAATCGGTTGAATATTGGTGCGTTCATGAGGATAAATGCCGATGATGACATCGAGCGCAAGATTTTTAATAAAAACAATATCAGGTTTGGGAAGGTGGATATTTTGCATAATCAGGTTCTGTCCATTGTGATCAAGGTAGAATGCCGGAAAGTTGATATTCATATTGAGAATATTGGTTTTTCCAGCATTGATATGAGGTTACATAAGGTTCTTAGTAGAGCGCGACAGGATAAGATCCTAGTACTTTAAAGAATGAGGAAACTTCTTCGATCTCTTTGAGTGCGAGTTGTAATCCGTGTTCTTCATAATGTCCTAGGACATCAATAAAGAAGACATAGCTCCAATTGCTGTTTTTGGAAGGGCGAGATTCAATGCGTGTCATCGTAATATTATATTTTGATAATGGTGCGATGAGATGCAGGAGTAATCCCGGACGATCATTCGCTGAAACAAGAATCGTTGTTTTATCGCTGCCACTTGCCGGAATACGTTTGCTGCCAATAATAAGGAAGCGGGTGCTGTTCGTCAGATTATCCTCGATATTTTTTTCGAGAATGGGAATATTATAAACTTCGGCAGCTTGTTTGCCGCCGAGCGCTGCAGTGCCAGCTTCTTTTGTGGCGCGTTCAACGGCTCCGGCATTGGAATTCGTAGCAATTTGTTCCACATGTGGGAGATGTTCATCAATCCATGAGCGACATTGTGCGAGTGATTGAGGATGTGCGTAGAGCGTTTTAATCGCTTTCAGATCCGTCTCATTCGACATTAAATTCTGATGGATTTTGAGTTCTGTCTCACCACAGATATAGACATTTGAACTAGGGAAGCAATCGAGCGTTTGATTCACAGCGCCTTCGGTGGAGTTTTCAATGGGAACAACGCCGAAATCATATTTTCCTGATTCAACGGCATGGAAGATCTCATCAATGGTGCGAATCGGTGTGCGTAGCGCTGAGCCGCCAAAGTGTTTAATCGTCGCCTCTTCGGTAAAAGTACCTTCAGGACCGAGATAGCCAATATTGAGAGGTTTTTCGAGTGATAAACAGACCGACATAATCTCTCTAAAAAGTCGTGCGATATCGGTATCAGGAATCGGTCCGGGATTTGCTTTCATTTTATTCGCTAATACTTGCGCTTCGCGTTCTGGACGATACATTTCTGTATCACCGCTTGCGATCTTAATATCGCCAATCGCTTTTGCCTCGATCGCGCGTTCGTTGAGAAGTCTTAAAATTTCACTATCGATTTTATCGATCGCTTCGCGATGCGGCGCAAGGGGATTCTGCTGTGTCTCGTTTGTCATTTTTCTTCCATATCATCAATGAGCGCTGTGAAATGCCGGCAACTCAATGTTCTTCGGGGTTTATCGTGAAATCCTTACAATATGCTGTATGATTTAATGAATATTTCAATCTCTATTTGGAATCTTAGTGTAGAAGCAAGGCTTGAGCAATAGGCTTCTTCAGTAGAGATAGAAAGCAATCAGCTAAAGCATTTTATAAGTATTAAATTTTCATCCAATCACGACTGACTCAGTCGTCGCATAAAACGAAAGGTGAACAATGAATAATATTATGGGTTTCGAAGGCAAAAATCCAGAGTTTGGTGAACGGACATGGATCGATCCGAGCGCACGTTTAATTGGGGATATCCAATTAGGTGACGATGTTTCGATTTGGCCTGGTGTGATTATTCGCGCAGATGTAAACCATGTGGTGATCGGCGATCGTACGAATATTCAAGATGGTTCAATTATTCATGTAACTAATGTCGGCGCAAATCCACCGCATGGTTACCCGACGATTATTGGTAATGATGTGACCGTTGGGCATGGCGCAATGCTTCATGGTTGCACGGTGGAAGAGGGGGTTCTCATTGGTATGCGCGCCGTTTTACTAGATGGTTCGAAAGTCGAGAAACATAGTATTTTAGGTGCGGGTGCATTATTAGCGCCGGGGAAAGTTGTGAGAACTGGCGAAGTTTGGGTTGGTGCGCCGGCACGCCGGATTAAAACCTTAACGGATAAAGAGATCGAAGGTCTGTTTTTTTCGGCGGCGCAATATGTCACTTTAAAAGATCGTTATTTGAAAGATTGGGCTAGGGATTTTTAATATATGTTGTATACCAAAGATTGTTTTCAGCCTCATATTGACGATGAAGTTTTTGATCTTATTGATCGAACTGTGCTCGGAACTCTAATTACTCCACATGAAGAAGGATTAGCTATTTCTCATCCGATATTCATGGTCGACCGAGAGAACCGTAAACTTATTTCGCATATAGCGATGAATAATGATCATGGAAAGTACTTGCAAGCGGGATTATCTTCGGTGGCTATATTAATGGATTCTGGGAGTTATATCTCATCTTCTTGGTATCCGAATTATCCAGAGCGAGATAATGCACCAACATGGAATTTTATGGTGGCACATATTCATGGAAAGCCTCAAATGATAAGCGAGAAAGAAACGGTAAATCATCTATATGATTTAGTGGATCACATGGAACAAGGTCGACATAAACGATGGCATATGCAGGAGTTAGGTTCGGAAGGACTAGATCACTATTTACCTAATATATTAGGTTATACAATGACAATTGATCATATAGAGGTGAAGTTTAAGCTTGGGCAAGATGAGCGTAAATCTGACACTCAGGCCGCAATTGAAAAGTTAGAAAAAGATGGACAATATGAGTTAGCGGCTAGAATGCGTGCTTATTGTAAGTTTTAATGATACTTAAACTACTGATGAGCTTTGCTTTTTACGGGAATTATCAGTACGATGTTTTGATGGCTGTGAACAAGTTTGTGGATAAGCCTTGTAGAGCTAGATAATTCGTACTGAATGCTTCAAATCACGCATTATTGCTCGCTTTTTACAAATGGCAAGCTTTAAAATATCGTGTTATAATTTTTTGAGTTAGTTATTCTTTTTACAGATACGATCTTATACAGTGATCTGAGCCTTAAAAGAGTTTACATCAAAAAACGGCATTTACTAATTACTCACTAACATAAGATTCTAGAAGAGGACATATGAAGTTAGTTATTCAAAGAGAACAGTTGATGAAGCCATTACAGGCGATCATCGGTGTGATTGATAGAACGCAAACGCTCCCGATTTTAGCGAATGTGAAGTGTGTAGTCAGTGAGGATGAAATCACCTTAACGACCACGGATTTAGAGATTGAGTTAACCTGCTCATTTCCACATATTCCGATTGAGCAAGGTGCGATTACATTCCCAGCGCGTAAGCTGTTTGATATCTTAAAAGCCCTTCCTGATGGGATCGAAGTTCAGATCGAAGTTTCAGAGCTTCGAGCAACGATCACCGCGGGTCGTTCACGCTTTACGCTGAGCTGCTTATCGGTGGATGATTATCCAGTATCAGATCATTTAGAATTTGAGAAAACGTTAACGCTCCCGAAAAATGAACTGCGTAAATTGATTGAGCGCGTTGCGTTCTCAATGGCAGTTTCAGATGTGCGTTACTTCTTAAATGGTTTGTTACTTGATGTTAATGGCACGCAGCTTAATGCGGTGGCAACAGATGGTCACCGTTTGTCTGTATCGTATTTAGAATTATCAGAATCTTCAGGTTTACAGAAACAGCTCATTATCCCAAGAAAAGGGGTTGAGGAGTTGCTCAAGTTGATTGAAAACGAATCAGCGCCACTTCATTTAGAGTTGAGTGAAAATCACCTTCGCGTGGAGTTAGGTAGCATTGTTTTTACAACGAAACTCATTGATGGGAAATTCCCGGACTATAATCGTGTTGTGCCGCCGCTTGGTGACAAAATCATCGTGGCAGATCGTCAAGGTTTGATTGAAGCATTAACGCGTGCATCAGTACTTTCACAAGATAAGTTCCGTGGTATTCGTTTCACGGTTTCTGATTATCTCTTAAAGCTTCAGGTGAATAATCCCGAGCAAGAGCAAGCGGAAGAAGAAGTGGAAGTGAACTATCAGGGCGAATCTTTTGCCACGGCATTTAACGTTGGTTATCTTATTGATGCACTCAAAGTATTAGATGACGATATGGTGCGTTTAAGCTTTACCGCAACGAACTCAAGTTGCTTGATTCAAAACTCAGATAGCGATGATGTGCGTTACGTTGTGATGCCGATGAGACTCTAATTTCGAGTGATTATTCGATCTCTCCAGGTAGAAAATTTCAGACATTTAGCGAGTCAAAACTTTGATTTTGACTCGCGATTTAATTTAATTGTCGGAAAAAATGCGTCCGGCAAAACCTCCCTTTTAGAATCCCTCTATTTTCTCTCTCAAGTAGGATCTTTCCGAACATCCCGTATTAATCAAGCAATTTGTGAGGGTGAAGAGTATTTTCGTGTGATTGCAAAACTCTATTCACCGAAAATGGAGATGGAATCTCTGCTCGGTTTAGAGCGAACTCGCGGTGAAGTCAAAGTTCGGCAAGATGGGGAAACAATTCAGCGCCGATCTCATTTAGCCAAGTTGTTGCCGATGCTATTTCTCGGTCCAGATACTGGTACGAATTTAATGCAAGAGCCAAAAGCTCGCCGGCAATTTATGGATTGGGGTCTGTTTCAAAACTATGAATCTTATCTGCGAGTTTGGCAGCGTTATGATCGTGCGCTTTCTCAAAGAAATGCTGCGCTAAAAGGACATTATCCAGATTCTGTTTTAGCAAGTTTAGAAGAAGAGATGGCCGATGCCGGCGAAAGCCTAAATCTCTCCCGTAAAACGTTTATTGCGGAGTTAACACCGCTAGTGCTCGATCTGCTTGCACGCTTAATTGACGATGAAATTAAATGGTCATTAGAATATCAATCTGGATTTACAGAGGGGAAGCTCCGAGAAGAGCTGGCAGAAACAAGAACGCGTGATCGACAGATGACGTTTACCAGAACAGGGCCACATCGTGGGGATTTTGTCTTGAAATGTAATGGACGATTAGTGGCGCAGCATCTTTCACGCGGACAGATTAAATTGGCAACGATTGCATTAATGTTGTCTCAAATCCGCTTACATCAGGCTCTAAACCAATCATCGACGATATTATTAATGGATGATTTGACGGCGGAATTAGATGAAAATAAGCGGATAATATTATTAGAAGAATTAATTGCGCAGAAATCTCAATTATTTGTGACTTGTTTGGAAGAGAATGAGTTCCCAGAGCTGACAGATCCACTATTAAGGCAGAGTATGAATCATTATGAACTTAATGACGGAGTTGCTCAAAAAATGGTATAATCTCAGGCTATATTAATAAAAAAGTTTTGTAAGAATCATAAAGAGGTATTGTGAATGACAACTGAAAGTCAATCTCCAAGTATCAAGGTTTTAAGAGGGCTTGATGCCGTTCGTAAACGCCCTGGAATGTATATTGGAGACACCGATGATGGCACCGGTCTTCATCACATGGTGTTTGAAGTGGTCGATAATGCGATCGATGAAGCATTAGCCGGACACTGTGATGACATCAGCGTCACAATCCATATGGATAACTCCATTACTGTGACAGATAATGGTCGCGGAATTCCTGTGGATATCCATCCCGAAGAAGGCGTATCATCCGCGCAAGTCGTCATGACAGTGCTTCATGCCGGCGGTAAGTTTGAAGATAATGCTATTTCCGGTGGTCTTCACGGCGTTGGGGTTTCAGTAGTTAATGCCCTTTCTTCGAAATTAAAGCTTACGATTTATAAACATGGCAAAGTCCATGAGCAAGAATATACATTGGGAGAACCAGATTATCTCTTAAGAGAGATTGGTGACACTGATCAAAACGGAACAACGGTTTATTTCAAGCCGAGTAAAGAAGTTTTTACCAACGTTGATTTTGAATATGACATTCTCTTTAAACGTTTAAGAGAGCTTGCATTCCTTAACTCAGGAATTCGTATTGTTTTAAAAGATGAGCGCACAGATCGTGAAGATATCTTCGAATATGAAGGGGGAATCAAAGCGTACGTTGAACTCATCAATAAAAACCGTAACAAAATTCATCCTCAGATCTTCTACTGTAATTCCCAGAAAGACAATATCAGCGTAGAGATCTCGCTTCAGTGGACCGATGGTTACCAAGAATCAGTATTTTGTTATACCAATAATATTCCACAAAGTGATGGCGGTACGCATTTAGCCGGCTTTAGAGCGGCAATGACGCGTACTTTAAATCGTTATATGCAAGATGAAGGTTTACTCAAGAAAGCAAAAATCGCCACAACGGGCGATGATGCGAGAGAAGGTTTAACCGCGATTATCTCGGTGAAAATTCCGGGACCAAAATTCTCTTCACAAACGAAAGAAAAGCTTGTTTCGAGCGAAGTACGTCCTGTGGTTGATAGTATCTTGGCTGAGCGTTTGGAAGAGTTTTTACTTGAAAGTCCAGAAGATGCGAAAGCAATTACTTCTAAAATTATTGATGCGGCGATGGCTCGTGAAGCGGCACGTAAAGCACGTGAAAATACACGTCGTAAGAGCGCATTAGATATTGCAGGTCTTCCAGGAAAATTGGCAGACTGTCAGGAGAAGGATCCAGCACAATCAGAACTCTTCATTGTGGAAGGGGACTCGGCGGGCGGTTCTGCGAAGCAGGGACGTAGCCGAAAATTCCAAGCAATTCTTCCGCTTAAAGGAAAAATTCTGAACGTTGAGCGTGCGCGCTTTGACCGAATGATTCAATCAGCAGAGATCGGCACATTAATTACGGCATTAGGTTGCGGCATTGGTCGAGATGAGTTTGATCCTGATAAATTACGCTATCATCGCATTGTAATTATGACGGATGCCGATGTTGATGGTGCGCACATTAGAACGTTACTATTGACCTTCTTCTATCGCCAAATGCGCGAACTTGTGGAACGTGGACATATCTATATTGCACAGCCGCCGCTCTATAAAGTGAAACGTGGTCGTCAAGAAACCTATATTAAAGATGATAATGAGTTAGCGCTCTACTTCTTAAATACGGCGCTCGAAAATGGTTCAATGCATCCAAGTAGCGATGCGCCGGCATTATCTTCAGTTGTGATGGAGCGATTAGCGAAGCAGCTCATGAAAGTGGAGCATATCATTGCTCGTATTAATCACCGTATTCCGGAAGAAGTGCTTTATCTGCTGTTAGAGCAGCCGGTATTAACAGAAGCAGATCTAAGTACGCAGAAAGCCGAAGAGTGGGCTCGCTATTTAGAGAATGCGTTACAGCACGATATTTCAGAAGGTTCGGTCAATTACAAAGTTGTGGCAGATCAAGCTGGGAAACAGATTGTCATCTCAGGCGAGCGCTATAATATCGTTGATCAATATACGCTTGATGAGCGCTTTATTAACTCTGCGGAGTATCACGAGATTGCGCTTTTAAGTAGTGAGATCCATGACTTGATCCAGAAAGGTGCTTATGTTCAGCGGGGTGAAAAAGTTTTAACCATTGATGGATTTAAGCAAGGCTTAGATTGGTTGATTGATGAAGCAAAACGCGGTCAGCAGGTTTCTCGTTATAAAGGTCTTGGGGAGATGAACGCTGAGCAGCTTTGGGAGACAACGATGGATCCAGACACTCGCCGTTTACTCCAAGTTAAAGTTGAAGATGCTGTAAAAGCAGATGAAGTCTTCACGATGCTGATGGGCGATGAAGTAGAGCCAAGACGAGAATTCATCGAGCAGAATGCCCAAATGGTTGGGAACTTGGATGTGTAGGTGTATGTCGTGTCGGATCTCACATTGCGTGAAATGGCGTCTCAAATGATGAAACCATGTCTCAAACCGTGAAACGGAATCTCAAACTGTGAAACGTGAGATTAACTAAAAATAGACCTGATAAACTCAATTTTAGGAGTATTAATCAGGTCTATTTTTTATTTATTGAGGTGTATTAATAGGGCAATGGCTGTGAGACATGCTGATCCTATAGGTAAATAAGAGGTAGATAATGGACTATAAAGTATCATAGAACCAAGAACTGCTCCGATTGAACCCCCTAAGTAATTTGCAGAAGAGTTCCATGCAATAGAGATATTAGATTGCTTAGGGTTATGACTAATAAGATCATATTGTTGGGGTGCCATACATGACCACCCTGCCATTCCCCATAATAGACAACCGATGCCAACAAGATAAACAGGTGCGTATCCGATTAGAAAGTAACTAAAAATAAGGGTTATGAATAATAAAAGAGTTGCATTTCGTGTAGTTAGATATAGATCTATTATTTTCCCTATAAATAGGGCTCCTATAAGTCCTCCGAGTCCCCATAGCCAGATAAACATAGATATTTCATTATTGATATCTCTGTATATCAGGATTTCAGTGATGTATGTATAAAGCCCGAGAGATCCAATTCCTGCAAATAGCGTGACCGTCAAAGTTTTCAATATATAAGGTGAGGAAAGTGCATTTAGTCGAGCTTTCCATGTTGTTGGTTGTATCTTTGAAAAAGATGATTTGTGGTATTTAATTCCAATAAAAGAAATAATACCTAGAACAACTATAGCCATCATTGTCGATCGCCAGTTTAATAGGGATTCTATTTGTAATCCAAAGGGGACGCCAAATGCAGTGCCAAGACTTAATCCAGCAAGAACCATAGACAAAGCTCTTCCATGTTTGTCTTTTGGAACAAGTGTTGTTGCACTAGATGTCGCTAAAGGTGAGTAAAAACCAGCACCAATACCTGATATAAGTCGAATTTTATAAATATGCCAATCCATATGGTTATTGTTCGTAAGAGTATTTCTCTTTTTTGGAATAACAGCTTTAGCTCCCTGATTTATAATGATTTCTCTAAAGCTTTCAGAATCGTAAC
>Ga0079226_10000172_pt1 | contig 41267 bp, 40 predicted proteins | sample Poulit2014_FD_76345 | JGI IMG/M metagenome (GOLD analysis project Ga0079226, IMG submission 76345) | Agricultural soil microbial communities from Georgia to study Nitrogen management - Poultry litter 2014 | ecosystem: Environmental > Terrestrial > Soil > Agricultural land | place: USA: Georgia...
GTTTCCATATATACACATCCCCTTCTATTATTTTTACTGTATTCCATTGTTACCCAGCTTCATGAATATAAATCAATTTTTTAATAGAAAAAGGTATTAAGGATAGCTATCCTCAATACCTTTTTTATTTATATATGTTCATTTCTCCATAACTCTTCATATCTAACTGCATTATATTTTACGATTTTTATTTCCTCTTGACTTAATTCCCTTCTAACCTTTCCAGGAGTGCCAATAACTAAAGAATTCACTGGTATATTAGTCCCTTCTGTAATTACAGCTCCTGCCCCTATTATACAATTATCTCCAATAACAGCATCATTAAGTATTATTGCACCCATGCCTATTAGACAGTTATTACCTACCTTACAACCGTGTACCACTGCATTATGCCCTATAGTAGTATAATCTCCTATTTCTAATGGGGATTCAGTATCCACATGCAGTGTAGCATTATCTTGAACATTTGTATACTCTCCAATAGTAATATAATTCATATCCCCGCGGGCCACTGCACCATACCAGAGACTACTACCTTTTCCTATAGTTACTTCTCCCATAACATCAGCAGTTTCAGCAATAAATATATCTTCATGTATATTTGGCTTTTTATCTTTTAACTCTTTTATCATTCACATCATCCTTCCCTATAATATCTTATTTAAAATTCTATAATGCTCTACACATATTTATTTAATACCTTTTCTAAATCATTTTTACTTTTAAACCCTGTTATACGTTCTACTTTTTCTCCGTTCTTAAATATTTTTATAGTAGGTATACTTAGGATTCTAAATTGTTGTGCTGTAATAGTATTTTCATCCACATTAAGTTTAACAAATTTTATCCTATCTGAATATTGATTATCCAATTCTTCTAATACAGGAACAAGAGCCTTGCAGGGTTCGCACCATGGTGCCCAGAAATCTACCACTACAGGTATATCACTTTCTAGAACCTCCTTATTGAATGTATCATCATTTATATCCTTCATGTTTAAATATCCCCCTTCCCACAATCTTATATTTTTAAATGATTACTTAATGTCCTTTACAATTAGATCATCAACATATTCATTACAGTTTTTACAGTAGTATTTTACTTCTACTTGATTACCACATCCTTGATGACATAAAGTTCTACCACAGTTACCTAAATATTTATTTGACCAAAGTATCATTGTATTAAATACATGATTAAAATCTTTTCCCTTCTCTGTTACAATGTATCTATATCTTGGAGGATGCTCATTATATAGTTCTGAGTATATAAGTCCATTTCTCTCAAGAAGTTTTAACCTATTAGAAAGAATATTAGTTGGAATAGTTTCTAGAACTTCTTGCAATTCCTTAAAAGTATTTTTATCCTTAGATATTCTGTGGAGAACTAGCATAGTCCATCTATCTCCTAATAAATTAAGAGTTTGAGCTAAATTACACTGTAAATCATAAGTAACTTTCAAAACATCATCTCCTTAATATACAAAGTCTTTGTAATAAAATTCTGAAGCTACTTAGCATTATTTATAAGGTTCTCCATAGTCCCCTTATCCATAGCTCCTGGCACATATTGGCTCATATTACCTTCTTTATCTATTATAAATGTAGATGGTAATGCCTGTATAGCATATTTCTCCATAATTTCTGCTTCAAAATCAAATACTACTGGATAAGTATATCCTTCCCCTTCTAAAAATCCTATTATATCTTCCTTAGAACCTTCTCTTCCTACATCAGGAGCAGCTACACCTAATATTATCACATCTTCTGAGTTATTATTATTATCTTTATATACTTCTTCTATATCTGGCATTTCCATTCTACAAGGTGGACACCAGGTTGCCCAAAAATTTAAAAACACTACTTTCCCTTTATAATCACTTAAGGTATGGGTTTCCCCATATTGATCCACTAAAGTGAAATCTGGTAATTGCACTTCCTCTGATGTTTCCGTTTCCTCTTCCTCTTCTCCTGAAGAATACTGCTCTTCCCTCCTATGTTCATCTTCATCACTTTTTTCAGCCTTATCTCTTTTATCTATTTCATCTTGACTATATTCTGTTGGTTCCTTTTTGAATTGGCTAAAGTATCCAATAATATTATCTGTTCCACCTAAAGCCATTACCAAACCAGTAACTAATAACAAAGCACCACCAACTTTTTGTATTGTTTTCATATGCAGCTTTATTTTATCAATATATTTAAATAGTTTATCATAAAATATAGCAATAATTATAAATGGCAATGTAAAGCCTAATGTATATACTAATATCATTAAGTTTCCTATTAGTACACTTTCTGAACTTGAGGCCATAATTAAAGCAGATGCTAGCATAGGGCCAATACACGGGCTCCAACCAAAACTAAAAGTAAATCCTAGTAAATAAGCTGTTAATGGTTTCATTTCTTTTACTTCTAAATTAAACTTTTTCTCTTTTTGTAGAAATGGCAAATTCAAATATCCTAAGTAAAAAAGCCCCATTATAATTATGAGGATTCCGCCTATTGTACTCAATAATTCTCTATTAGCTGTAATAAAATGATTTAGCACTCTTACTGAAGAGCCTAGTATAAAGAAAGTTGTAGATATTCCTAATACAAACAGAACTGTATTTCTAACTAATGGACTATCTTTTAATTTTACTTCCCCATCCTTTAAGTTCTGCACACTACTACCTGATAATATAGCTAAGTATATGGGTAAAATAGATAGCACACAGGGTGAAAATAGTGAAAGTATTCCTTCTAAAAATACTACAAATATATTCATATGTTCCATAAGCTTTAAAACCTCCTTATTTACAATATATAAATAACCTTACTTATTTTAGTCACTTTTCTTTTTAAAGTTACTTTTTATTATAAAGTTACTTAGTTAATATGTCAATAAGAAATATAAAAAATGCTATCTTATGTTTTTACTAAATTCGATAGCATTATTTAACGATATATTATCTTCTTATTAAAAAAAGAGCAGTTTTAACTGCCCATTTTATATATTGCTATTTTATACAATTTTATTAAGTCCCACAAAATGTTCTGTAAGGTCGTGTAGATGGAGGAGGTAGTGTAGAATATTCTTCCTGTTCATCAGAATATGCATAAGGATCAGAAAGAACATTAAGAAATTTTTCTATTGCCCTATAGTCTCCCTGTTTTACTGCCACTTCCAACACTTGCTCTACTCTATGATTACGAGGAATTATAGCAGGATTGTTGTCTCTCATCAACTGTTTTGATTCTTCTTTCGACTCTTGCTGCCTATTTAGCCTTGACTGCCATTTCTCTTTCCAGTGAGCAAATTCGTTAGTATCAAATAATTCCATGTCACACAATTCATCAATAGTTAAAGCTCTAAAAGTATTAGTAAAATCTGCATTATATTTCTGCATAATACTAAGCAATTCCATAATAATAGATTTATCCTCTAATTCTTCATTATACATCCCTAATTTTGCTCTCATTCCATTAAGCCAAAAATAGTGGTATATCTTAGAAAAATCTGTAATCTCTTCATTAACTATTTTCAATGCCTCATTCTCATTATGATGAATAAGTGGCAACAATGTCTCTGCAAATCTAGAAAGATTCCATGCTGCAATTTGTGGCTGATTACCATAAGCATAACGACCATAGTGGTCAATTGAGCTAAATACTGTTGCTGGATCATAAGTATCCATAAATGCACAAGGTCCAAAGTCAATAGATTCGCCACTAATTGTCATATTATCAGTGTTCATTACACCATGAATAAATCCAACAAGTTGCCATTTGGCAATTAATTCAGCTTGCCTTTTAATAACTTCCTTAAGTAATAGATGATATCTATTTTCAGCTGATGCAACATCTGGAAAATGTCTTTTTAATGTATATTCAGCTAATAACTGTAATTCCTCAAGATTCCCATATACTGAAATATATTGAAATGTACCAACTCTAATATGACTTGATGCTATCCTAGTCAATACGGCACCAGGTAGGACTGCTTCACGAATTACACTTTCTCCTGTTGTTACAACTGCCAAACTTCGAGTTGTAGGAATACCAAGTCCATTCATTGCCTCGCTAATAATGTATTCCCTAAGCATTGGTCCTAAGGTGGCTCTACCATCTCCCCCTCGTGAATATGGTGTTCTACCGGAACCTTTTAGTTGAACATCAAATCGCTTACCCCTGGGAGTAATCTGCTCACCGATCAGCAAAACTCGACCGTCACCTAGCATTGTAAAATGCCCAAATTGATGCCCCGCATAAGCCTGTGCAATGGGTAAAGCCCCTTTAGGAATGCTATTGCCGGCAAGTACTGATACTCCATCATTGCTCTGTAATTCATGGATGTCTAGCCCTAGAGACTTTGCTAGAGTGCTGTTAAAAATAATTAACTTTGGTGAGCGTACAGGAGTTGGATTCTCCTTACTATAAAATTTTTCAGGTAGATGAACATAGCTGTTATCAAAATTCCATCCCATATTTACCTTTTTATCTATATTAGTCTTCATTATTAATCATTTCCTTCTTAAATTTTCATATTGTATCTTTATTAGTATCTGTTTATATATTAAAAAAATTAAGGTAATTTAAACCTATAAATAAAAATAAAATTTAAGTAAAGTTTCAATAATATTAAATTATAAAAAAACCAAATATGCCACAGAGAATACCAATAATAGCTCCAGCGATTACATCCTTAGGAAAGTGTACACCGCCTAGTACTCTCGTCACTCCTAATACTATACCTAAAAACATTAAGACAAGCCCCATGGGCACTGAAATATAATAAAAAGCCATTGCAATTATAAAAATAGAAAATACATGTCGAGAAGGAAATGACTTTCCCTTAGTATCTTTATTTATAATTGGGATAATATCCAATACTTCATAAGGACGTGGAGCATTAAGATAATTTCTAAACACACTTACGATAACGAAAGAAATTCCTGGAGTAAGTAATACCCTCCAAAATCTTATGTCACGATTTAATGCTAGTATAATAAGAACAATTGGATATATACTATATACAAATCTAGTAATAATATTATTAACTGTTTTAAGAATTTTCACACCATGTAAATGATCATATATTGGTCTTGTTATTTTTTCATAAGTCTTTTCATTCACAATATCACCATACTTTCTAGATCAAGTTTAAATCAAAACAGCCTTATAATCCATTTTGTTTTATTTATTCCATATAAATCATATGATATAGCATAAAAGCTAATATCAAAGCTAGTTAATTCTAAAGTTTCCCCATCGTTAATTATTATTTTATCCAAAAACAGAAACGTAGGAAACCTGGCCCAAAGTTCTATTAAAATGCATTCTTGTCTAAATAATATAAGCTTAGCTATTTCTGCAATTCGTTTCTCATAGTCTTTAGCCATTTAAATTCCTTCAAAATATTTATATTTTTATTATATCATTATTCGAAATTTAATTGTTCTATTTAGTATATCTATCTAAACTTTACAAAAAATAAGTATTCAAAAATTTAAGGAAGAGTATATTTATTACACTATATTGGCATGTTAATAGAGTGTATGAAAGAAAACCTAAATATAATATTGTGATTTAAACGAATACCAAAAAACAAGAAAGAGGGAGATGCGATGAAGTTAAAGACATATGATGATAGACTTAAACTTACAAATGGAAATTATCATTCTTTAGTAAATGCAAGAAAACCTAAAGGAATAGAAGATAAAAAAGCTTATTTAATTGGTACAGGAATTGGAGCATTGGCTGCTGGTTGTTTTTTAATTCGTGATGCTCATATGGATGGAAGTAAGATTACTTTTTTAGAGCAATTAGATATTCCTGGAGGATCCTTGGATGCTCAAGTTCGCCAAAATGTAGGTTATGTGGCACGTGGTGGACGTGAACAGGGACATCATTTTGAAGTTTTATGGGATTTGTTTAGTTCATTACCATCCACAGAAGATCCTAATATGACTGTGCTAGATTATTTTTATTATACAAACTATGATGACCCAAATTATAGCAATTGTCGTATTACGCATAATCAAGGAGAACGCTATGACAATGGAAAATTCAATTTAGGTCAAGATTTAGCTAAAGAATTAGCTGCTTTTACAATGATGACAGACGAAGAACTTCAAAATAAATCTATTGAAGGTGTTTTTTCTGAAGAACTTCTAAATACTGACTTCTGGACAATATGGAGAACAATGTTTGCTTTTGAAAACTGGCATAGTGCTTTAGAGATGAAATTATATATGAATCGTTTCATCCATCATGTTGATGGGTTACCAGATCTCTCCGCACTACAATTCTCACGTCATGATCAATATACTTCATTTGTAAAACCGATGGTTAAATATTTAGAAGACCATGGTGTTAAATTTGAATATGGAATTACTGTTGATAATGTAGAATTCTTAATTTCAGAGGATAAAAAAGTTGCTAAAAAAATAGTAGCAAAAGATAAAAATGGAAAAGATATCTCTATTGATTTAACAGAAAATGATTTGGTATTTATCACCAATGGGTCGATGACAGAAGGTTCTGGATATGGTGATGATAATACTTCAGCTCCATTTAATAAGGAACTAGGAGGGTGTTGGAATCTATGGAAGAATATAGCGGCCCAATCAGATGATTTCGGGCATCCAGATAAATTCTGTACAGATCCAGAAAAATCTAATTGGGAGTCTTGTACAGTAACTTGTCATGATGAACGTGTTCCTGAATATATTGAAAAGATTACAAAACGTTCCCCATATACTGGACGCACTGTAACTGGTGGCATAGTTACAGCAGTTGACTCTTCCTGGTTGATGAGTTGGACCATAAACCGGCAAGAACAATACTATGGGCAACCTAAAAAAGATGTTGTTGTTTGGGTATATGGTTTATTCACTGATGTTCCTGGAGATTACATTAAAAAACCTATGAGGGATTGTACTGGAAAGGAAATTACAAAAGAATGGTTATATCATATAGGGGTTCCTACAGATAAAATAGAAGAATTAGCAGAAAGCTGTACTGCAGTTCCAGTTATGATGCCATTTATCACATCCCAGTTTATGCCCCGTGAATTTGGAGATCGTCCTTATGTTGTACCAAAGAATGCAGTAAACTTTGCCTTTCTTGGACAATTTGCTGAAACATTGGATGATCCAGGACGTGATACTGTATTTACTATTGAATACTCAGGACGTACAGCTATGGAAGCAGTATATGTATTGACTGGAGTTGAAAAAGGAGTTCCTGAGGTATATGCTTCTAGATATGATATCCGCTATTTGTTAAATGCAGGTGTATGTTTATTGGACGGAGAAAAACCAGAAATAGACTTGACACCACTAATGAAACGTAAAATTGAAAAACAAGTAGCTGGAACAGAAATTGAAAAGATATTGAAAGAATATAATATTATTTAATATTTTCTAGGATTAAATAATATGATTAAAATCCCGTTTTACCAAATCGGGATTTTAATTTATATTTTCTGCTAAGGAGGATATTTTGTGAACAAAGAGAAAGGTTTTAAAAAGGATTATATTCCTACCATAGAGGAATTGGAAAATTGGCGGGAAGAAGACTTGCGAAACGAAGCTTTAAGATTATGGGAATATGAAAATAATAAAAAAATAGAAGAAGAAGGATTTTTCTTTAAAACATTTAGAAAAGTGGAAGAAATAGATAATAAAGTTCTTTTTGATCCTAGAAAAGACAATGTCTATTATGAAAAATATAACAAATATATAGAAGAAGAGATGGAGAATAAGGCAAGGAAAATACAGGAAATTGAAAATTTAATTGAATATGAAAAGTTCTTTCTCCGCTGGGAAAGGAGAGTAAATAGAGAAAAAAATGATTCTAGTCACTATGGAAGTAATTCAGCTACAAGGTATCGAGTTGATTCAATAAAAAAATTAGAGGAAGAGTTAGAAAATATATTAGGTACTTCTCCAGAAGGGTTAGAGTATTATTATAAAAATCAATTAATAAGAGATATAGAAGATAAACAACAACAGCGTTTAATAAATGTTCCATATGTAGCCAAAGCAAAACAAAAAGTAATGGAATCTTTGAACCTAGGAACTCCTGTATATATTGTGGGGCATTTGGGAAGTGGGAAAACGCAATTAGCAACTGAAGCAGCTTTGGATTTTACTATTGAAAATAAGATACAAAGTGAATTAGAGGCTAAAATGGAGAATTGGTTTTCTCTAAATCCAAATGCGACAGAAAAAGACGCTATTGAGAAGTTTAAAGAATTCAATAAGGAAAAAAGATATTATTACAAAAATATTCTAACAAATGGGAGTAAAGAGGAAATAGAATCCTTACAGCCATTATTTATATCTGGCTCTCATAATTTAACCCACGAAGATATGTTTGTAGAAAAAACCTTATCTCTTACACATAGTTTTTCTCAAAGATCTTTTACAGATTATCTAAATATAATTATAGAAGATTTTTACGAATGGATGGATAAGCATAAGGAAAAATTAGATAAGATGACTGACGAAGAGCAATTACAGCTTAAAATTCAGATATGGAAAAGTTTTTCTGATTTATTGGTGGCAAGTAATAGTGCCTTTGGTACTGAAGTCAGAAAAATAGAAAGAGAAATTTTAATCGCAGTAAAGGAAGGACGTACTGTAATAGTAGACGAATTAAATACAATTGCAATGCAAAACTTAATCGGATTAAATGATATATTACAGCGTCATGCAGGAAGTACAGCTTATATTGCAGGAGTTGGCCCAGTAGCAATTAAACATGGATTTGCATTTATAGGTACAGGAAATTTATCAACTCAGATGGTTAATTATGAGGGAACAAATGAATTAAATCCGGCTTTTAAGTCACGGTTTATAACTATTGAATACAATTATATGCCCCAAAATGTAATTGGATCTTTAGAAAATCAAGAATTTCCAGAAACAAACCAGCTTTTCAGAGTGATAATTATAGGATTAGCTGATAAAAATGGGAGTATTCATATTCCCAATCCTAAAATAACATTAGAAGAATTATTTAGATTTTCTCAACTATGTAAAGTCACACAAAATGTTTTTATAGGTAAATGGAAGGATCATGAAGATCAAAGTGATTCTGGAATAGAAGATTTAGAGCTAAGAGAATCAGTATTGTCTGTTCGTAATATTTTGCATGTTTTAGACAACTGGAACCAAGGAGAAGAAAAAGATTTAAGCAAAGCTTTATGGGATGGATTTATAAGTTCAATTACTTATGCCGATGATCAAAACTATATTCTATCACAAGCAGTTCGTTTTGGATTTTTTCCTGTAAATGAAGGATGGAATGTGAAAACAAAAGCCATAGGAGAAGGCATAACTACCTATGAAGAAATTCGTACTCGCCCATACAACTATATTCGTCCTAAAATAGAAACCTTCAGCTATTTAGATGTAATCCACCTTATATATGGAAAAGGACCTGTTAGGACGACTTTACCAGAAGAGTTAATAGAAAGCTTTAAAGAGAATACAGATAATTTAAGACAGATTGATGTAAAAAAATATCAAGAATTAGACCGGCAACTATTTCATTTAGAACATACAAAGAATCTACTAGAATATTTAGAGAATAATGGAGAGAAAGAATGAAAGTCAATTTATCTATAGATGGAGAATACTTTAAGAATGAAGTTAAAGATTTAAGAACAAAGCTGGAGAAATGTAAGGAGACGGGAATCTTAGACGATGATTTTGAAGATAAATTAGATAAACTATTACAAATTGAAAAAAACCTACTAATAGATTTAATCCCATATTACCGAACTTATGTCGATGATGTCAAAAAAACCTCTATGAAGGTGTTTCCTATGAAAGAATTAGGGTCTTTTACTTCCCATGGTTTGCCACAAAGTATCTTAAGAATCAATAAAAATCTTTTTATTGCTAATAGTATAAATAGCAAAATTCAATTTTTTTATACAGATATTCCAAAAAATTTATCTGAAGAAAAGGAAATAGTGGTAGAATGGAGTCCCCCCATAAAGGAAATAAAAGAAAAAATTTCATTTATATATAAACTAAATCATAAAGAAATCTTGCTTTTAGGTGCAAAAAGAGGATATTCTATAATTTTAAGTGATGATTTTGATAAATTACCAGATATTAATGAAGAGATTAAAGTTAAAAGAATTCAAATAGATTCTGATTTTAAAGGATTTGGGATAACATTAGAGATTGGAGATACTTTATTTATAACAGAGAATAAAAAGAATACATTAACTTTATTTGAAATAATGAAGGAAAATGGTGAATATTTTTTAAATGTTCATACAAATATATCTTGTATTATTCCAAACTGGACTGCCATGGAGAAAATAGGTAAGAACTATTTTGTAGTTGGAACAAAAGATGGAATAATATATTTTATTAAATATGAAGATGGTCAACTTAGAATCCTAGGGGAAACTTATATATTCCATAATATAATAAGAAAAATCAATTGTCTAGAGGATGAAAAAGGTAATAAGAAATCTATTATAGTAATTGGAAACAAAGGACAATGTAAAATATTTGATTTATATGAAGATACAATTTTAGAAAGTTATGACTTAAAAGGCAATTTATTTGACCTTCAATCTGTAAAAGGTACTTCTGTAGTTTTAAGTGAGGATGGGATTATATACTTATTTGAGGAAAATTTCGGGAGTTGGCATTTAAATGAAGAGGCAACCATAAAGGATATATTCTTTACAAATATATTTAAATTGAATATTTCAAAATATCTGCTTATAGATATAGAAGGTGAATTAAATCTTTTGTATATTGACAGAATTCATACCCCTCAGGATTTATGGAATATGGCCTTATACCAATAGGAGGTAAACTATGTTTGATGAACAAGCTTTAATTGAGGAATCTAAAAGACATTGCGAAGAATTTTTACAAAAACAACAACGTTCACTGGCTACATTTACAAAAGATTCTAGTCTAAGATATATTTCTGATGAAAAGTTAGAGAGATTTAGATTGGAGTATTCCAAAGGAATTTTATATTTGCCTTTGTCTAGATTTTTAGATAAAAATCTAGACGAAAATCAAATAATGTGGCATATCTATTATGAGTTAGCCTTATACCCTGATTGGAGAAAACAAACTAGAATGTATTTAAATAGGGAAAAATATTGGCAGAAAGAAATTGACAGTATGACAAATTATATTCTAAATAGAATAAAAAAAGAGGGACTAGAAAAAGATTCTGCATATGAGCCTAAGATTATTTTAAATTATGTAAAAAAAGAAGTTCTTGATTTATTATATTCTTTGGATAGTTATATTTCTTTTTTAAGGGTTTTAGAGTTATGTCCCATATATAGGGATAAGGAAAACTTTGAAAAAATTATTTCTTATATGAAAGAAATAGGTGAGACTGTTGAAGGAATTTCAGATATGCCTAAACATAGGGCTTTTATAAACAGCTTTTTAATTATTGAATTATATAAAACTGAACCTGAATTTGAAGAAGGTGCTGAGAATCCATTTCATAGGAAAGTTTTCAATGAATCTTTCTTTGACTTTGTTCGTTATCAGTTAATTAGACAGATAAATCATGAACAAGGAATTCTGGAAAGAGACCCATTTATTCAATCTTTTATATTTCCAATTTTTAAGGACTTATGGGAACAGGAAATTAATGAAATGATATTTTATAAATCAAAGGAAGGTAAAGAGAAAAGTATAGAAGCAGAGGATAATCCTTTTAAACAAGATGATATAGAAGAAGTACAAGAATCTCTAGAATCTACTTATGAAGAAATAGAAAGGATTTTAGAGGAAATGTTAGAACTTCAAGACCAAAGGGTTTCCAGTATAGAAAACATGATGAATAATAAAATGGATTTAGAATGTTATGGAATTAGCCAAGGAGATCAACAATTATTTCAATTTTATTCAAATAAGATGAAAAAAGAAAGAGAAGAAATGCGTCAATTTTGGAAAAAGTTAATAGGAGATGCTAAGAAAGAAATAAGTGTAAAAAAGGACCATGAAGTAAAGGGTAAACTGGATATAAATAATCTGATTAATTTTTATCCAAACTTTATTGAAGCAGAGAAAAAGAAAAACTATAAAAATCTTCCAATTTTTAATAGATACCTTTTAGAATCTCAAAAAAATATATTGCCTGAAAAAATAGAGATTTCCTTTGTTATAGATAATTCAGGCTCAATGGATTCTAGGAAAATTGAGGCAGCAAGGAAGGCTTTAGCAGTAACACTATTATCAATAGATGATTTCAATAAATATTTAAAAATTAATGCAGAACAGTTGAACCAGAAAATTGAAGTTTTAAGTGAAACTTGGTTTTTTGGGGGCAAATATTATACCGTTAAAGAATTTAATTATAAAAACCTACAGGAAAAGGAAAAAAGTGAAATAATTCATTCTGTTGTAAGATTAGATGGAACAGATGGAGCAACTGATGATGGAAGTTGTCTAAAAGAAATATCCAATAGAATTACGCCCAAACAGGAAAGAGAGCTTAAAAAAGGGAACCAAATAAAGATAGTCTTTCAAGTTACAGACGGTGCATCTAATTTTCCAGGATCAGCAAAGAAAGCTGTAGGGGAATTGTTGTCTAAGAATGTGGAAGCATATGGATTTCAAATAGGAAAAGATAATCAAGTAAATAAAAAGATATTTAATTTTGTATGGAATGAAGGATATAAAGAACCACATGGAGTAATAATTGGTGAAGAAGTAGAAAAGTTACCAAGAGAACTGCTGAAAACTGTAGGAAAAAATATGAAATCTATTTTTAATAATTAGTTAGTAAGTGTAAAATCAAACCCCTGGTGGAATCCCCTTTCCCTACTATTAATCCAATACTGATAACCAAAGCCTCTCAGATTCCATAAGATATTCTGTTACTAATTTTATGAAAGGTTCATAATTCATTGTTGTGTGCGCAATATCTAAAACTTCATAGTATCTTGCTCTATCTTTGTTTTTAATAATAAGCAGTTTTTCATGAAGAGAGCCTGCAAGTCGTTTTGAAAATAACCTATGTTCATCAATTTTTTCTTTTAGGAAATCAATAATAGTAAAATCATATTCTAGACCAAGGTATTCTTTATTAATAGCTTCTCTTCCATCTATGGGTTTTACTGCATCGAAAGGAATTGCCCAATTTCTGCCTATCTTAATCGCTCCCTCTATTCTACCTTCACGACATAACAGTCGTATTCTACTATCACTTATTCCCCATTTTTCACTTGCCTCTTTTATGCTTATATAAGACATTCTATCACCTCATAGTAATTTTCTACCTATATCGGAATGATGTCAAGAATATTCCACACATAGAGAGTGTTATTTTAAAGATTTAATCTCTATCCCTTTAAAAACATTATATAATTCAGTATACAACTAAACTTATTTAAATAGAATTCAATCTATAAATATAGCTTGCTCATGTTTCCCCACAGTAATATTAAGTTCATTCATCCAATAAAATCTTTCCTCTTCTATTTTGAGTATTATATTATCAAGCTCTTTAATGGCTATATTATACATAAAGCCTTAGATTGATTAAGATATATTTGGGAAAAATCTCCAAAGAAGATATCTTCCTTGGAGATTTTAAAATAATATATCCTGATTACTATGTAGATTTTCTACCTTTTCTCTGTATTAATTCTTACAGATCCTATTAATAAAAGTTAAATGGTTATAATGACTAGGTAAAACATGTCACATAAAATCAAATTAACTAATTTCAACTTTATTAATTTCTTTCTTTAAAGCTAATAGGGATACTTCTGTATCTTTGTCAAACAACTGAATCTTTTCTGTCTTAAATCTTATGGCCACATTTTTCTCACTTCTCAGGGAAGAATCCAAATCTGAGCTAATCTTTGAAACTATTTTTTGTCCTTTATAATCTATATATACTAATACTTCAGACCCCATATGCTCTTGTACCTCAATTTTAGCTTTAAGAGCATCTTTTCTCTCATTTCTAGATTCTATAACATCCTCTGCCCTAATGCCTAATACAAGATTCCGTCCCACATATTCCTCTAATAATGTTTTCCCAAATCTTTCTTCACTAATATACATTTTTGTTTCATCTATTTGAATATAATACTTAGAATCCTCTTTATTTAATGTCACATCAATAAAATTCATTTGTGGTGTCCCTATGAATCCAGCTACAAATATATTATATGGTCTTTCATATAGCTCTTGGGGATTTCCTACTTGATGAATTTTACCATCCTTCATTACTACAATTCTGTCTGCCATAGTCATTGCTTCCACCTGATCATGGGTTACATAAACAAATGTAGTCTCTAATTGATTGTGTAATTTTATTATTTCAGTCCTTGTAGATGCTCTTAATTTTGCATCCAAATTAGATAGGGGTTCATCTAATAAAAAGGCTTGTGGATCACGAACCATAGCACGACCTAAAGCCACTCTTTGTCTTTGACCTCCTGATAAAGCTTTTGGTTTTCTCTCCAATAATTCTTCAAGTTCAAGTATTTTTGCAGTCTTACGGACCCTAACATCTATCTCTTCTTTTGGCAGCTTCCTCAATGAAAGAGCAAAAGCTAAGTTTTTATATACGGTCATATGTGGATATAGTGCATAATTTTGAAAAACCATAGCTATATCTCTATCCTTAGGAGCTATACCATTAACCAATTGATCATTTATATATAAATCTCCAGAGGTGATTTCTTCAAGACCTGCAATCATCCTTAAAACTGTAGACTTACCACATCCTGATGGTCCTACAAGCACCATAAATTCTTTATCCTGAATCTCTAGGCTGAAATCCTTTACAGCTTTCACACCACCAGGATAAATTTTGTTTAAACTTTTTAGAGTAATGCTTCCCATAAATCTCCCCTCCATTACATTATATATTCTATATCATTAGTTTGTCTTAATTGGCTGACTTGAACATAATTGTTATCTAATTTCACTCCATTTAAGTAAATTTCCTTGTATCCAGATTGATTTCCATTTTTATTATAAATATTAATATTTATTTTCTTTCCCCTAAATATCTTTGTTATAGCAATCTCTTCCCAATGATTAGGGATAGTAGGCTCTATACGAATTCCATGTATATCTGGCCTTATACCCAATATTCCTTCAACACATGCAACCATTACTGTTGAAGCTGTACCAGTAAGCCAATGAAGATGGGATCGGCCTTCAAATGGACTTTCCACACTTTCTGTAAACTGCCCATATACATATGGTTCCATTTGCCTAATATCTGCTAGTTGATTTTGATGAGCTGGAGAGCTTTTTTTGTAGTATTCATATGCTCTATTTCCATTACCAATAAGTGTTTCAGCCAGTATAAGCCAACCTTGAGTTTGTAAAAATATGCTTCCATTTTCCTTGGTTGAGCCATTGTATACAGTAGCTAATGCCCCTTTAAATACCTGGTCTTTAAATGAAGGTGCCATTAACCTAGCTCCATAGTCTGTGCTAAGATTTATAAATACATTATCCATAATTAATTTACCGCGATTGAAACCTGCTAATCCTGATATAATTGCCCAGCTTTGTGGATTTAACCATAAGCTAGCTTCTATATTTTCTTTGGAACCAATTCTAAGATTGTCTTCTGTAATCCCTCTGATATATCTATCTCCTTCAAAACATTCTCTATCAATGATTTTCCCTAATTCTACTTTTATCTTACCTATATCTTCAATATATATATATTCATTTTTGATATTTGCAAATTCCTCCATGACATTTAACCCATAATACAATTGCATAGCAACAAATGTGGATTCTCCTTTTTCTCCTAATCTTAGGCAGTCATTCCAATCTGCATACAGGCCAACAGGCAAACCATTATTACCTAAATTATTTAATGAGAACTCTATGGCTTTCCTCAAGTGTTCATAGACAGAGTCATGGCCTTTATCAGCATAAGCTACTATTTCATCTAAGAATGAAATATCTCCTGTTTCATTAATATATTTTTTAATTGTAGGAAATAACCATAAAGCATCATCTGCCCTATATGATGGGTGACCAGTTTCTTTTACATAGGAAAAATCATCTGGAGTATCCTCCTTCCCTGGATTATGGTTATATTTAACAAGGGGAAGTCCCGCCCCATTGCTTACTTGGGCAGAAAGCATAAAAACTAATTGTTTTTTTGCCAATTCAGGTAGAAGATGAATAACTCCCTGAATATCCTGTACAGTATCCCTATATCCATATCCATTCCTATGACCACAATAAGTAAAAGAAGCAGCTCTAGACCAAATAAAAGTCAAAAAACATTGATATGGGTTCCAAGTATTTACCATATGGTCAAAGTTTTTATCGGGAGTTTTTACTTTCAAGGCAGAAAGATTATCTTTCCAATATTCTTTTAACTCCTCAAGTTCTTGATATGTATTTATATTTCCCTTCCCTTTATAAAAAGAGAGAATTTCTTCAGCTTTTATTTCATCATCTTGTCCTAATACAAATATAATTTTCCTTTCCTCTCCAGGCATTAGCTTTAGTTGTGTATGCAATGCTCCACAACTATTTAAATTATAATTTAAAGTATTTTCACATTGACCCTCTACAACGGCCTTAGGATTCCCATAAGAATTATAGTTTCCAATAAAGCTCTTCTTATCACCTGAATAAGAAGAAATAGGAGCATTTACTAGTCCAAAAAATCTCTTACAAGCTTCATCTGAGTTTTCCTTTATACTTTGAATAATCTTATTATCCTTAAAATATGTTTTAGATACAAATAAGGAGTACTGGAGATTTACTGTATCCTGCTCATAGTCTGACTCATTAGTAAACTCTGCATATCCAAAAATAGAAATCTTTCTTTCTCTATTAGAAAGATTTCGTACTTTATGTTCCCATACCTCATAGGTCTTATTTAATGGAACATAGTATGTAGTTTCGGATTCAATGCTACTATATTGGGTTTCAAATATAGTATAACCTAATCCATGCCTACAAATGTTCTTATACCCTTCTATTTTCCCAACTGGTTGCCAAGAGGCTGACCAATAGTCCCCTCTTTCATCATCACGAAGATATATATATCTTCCCGGTTTGTCATCACTATTAAACCTATATCGAAGTATCCTTCCCTTGACACCACTTTTAACAAAACTGTAACCTCCAGCATTATTAGATAGTATTGCACCATATAGCGGTGAACCTAGATAATTAGCCCATGGTGCAGGTGTACAGGGTTTTGTAATTACATATTCTCTGTTTTTTTCATCAAAATACCCATATTTCATAATATCATTCCTTTACACTTCCAACTGCTACACCACCCACTATATATTTAGAAAGAATTATATATACAATGAGAATAGGTATAATAGCTAGAAATATTAACATATAAACTTGCCCCATATCAAATTTAAGATAATCAGCACTTCTTAATTGTGCTATCAAAATAGGCATAGTTTTATTTTCGGCGGACCTAATTATTAGTGATGGTATAAAATAGTTATTCCAAGAACTTACAAAGGTAAATATAGCTTGTACTGCAATAGCTGGTTTCATTATTGGTAGTACTATTTGGTTAAAAGTTCTAAACTCACTGGAACCATCTATTCTTGCCGCTTCTATAATAGCCTTTGGTAGATTACTTTGCATATAAGATATCATAAAATAGAATACAATAGGTGAGGCTATAGAAGGTAGAAATAAGGGAAGTAAAGAATCTACCATATCCAATTTCCCCATCCATCTTATAAAACCTAAAGCCGTAACTTGGGGAGGTACCATCATTATCATCATAATAAAACTAAAGGCAACCTTTTTAAATTTAAAGTCATAAGCATGTATACTAAAGGCTGTTAGCACAGAGAAATAAGTAGCCAGTAAGGCTGTAGCTATTGAAATAATTAAAGAATTTGCAATCCCATGGACAACTGGAAGCTCCTTATTCCCTAAAACATTTTTTAAATTATTTCCGAAAAAATTTCCAAAAGTAAAGGAAAATCCTTTCTGAATTTCAGAGTGAGCCCTAGTAGAATTCACTATCAGTATATAGAATGAAAACAAACACAGTATACTAAGTAGGATTAAGACTAAATAACATAGAAACTTATTAAGTTTACTTAATGACATTTTATTTTACCCCTCCTTTAGCAATTTTCCCTTTCCTATTGGGTTTTTCTTTAAATTCATCTTCCATAAGATTCCTATAGATAATAAAGCTAAATATAGCTGTTATTATAAAGAGAATAACTGATAATGCACCAGCTAGACCATAGTTTTTACTAAATAAATGCTTATTTAAATACATTATCATAGTCGCAGAGGTTCTATTTGGTCCTCCACTTCCATTTGTAAGTATTTGAGGCACATCAAACATCTGAACCCCACCTATTAGTGAGGTTAAAAACACATAGACTAATATTGGTTTTATAGAAGGTAGAGTTACATGCAAAAAAGTTTTCCAGGAATTAGCCCCATCAATTTGTGCTGCTTCAAGAATAGATTCATCAATTCCCATTACTCCAGCCATTAACAATATAGTCGTGTTCCCGAACCACATTAAAAAATTCATAAAGGCAATTAATCCCCTTGTTCCATTGATGCTTTGAAAAAAACTAACAGGTTGATAGCCTAATGCTATTAGCAAATTATTTACTGGCCCAATATCAGAGAACAGTGCCCAAAATAACATGGAAAAAGCTGCTGCCATAATCAAATTTGGCATATAAATTACGGTTTTAAAGAATCTTTGAAATTTTAGCTTAAGTCTGGCACTTGTAAACCATAGGGCTAAAACCATTGACACTATAATTTGAGGAATAAAACCGATTACCCAAATTAACAAAGTATTGTAAGCATATTTTGGTAAATCAGAATCAAAAAGTATAGTCTTATAGTTTTTAAGACCTACAAAGTTTGGTCCTATCTGCTTTAATCCACTCATATAATATTCGAAAAAGCTATTGTAAAATGTTGAAAAAAGTGGAATCAAAGAAAATATTATATAAGTAATAAAAAAAGGTAATAAGAAAATATATCCCCATTTACTATAACTAATTGATTTTTGTTTCTTAGATATCCTCATATATATCACCTCTATATAAGTAAAGGGGGAGTGTGAAATTATCCCCCCTCCTTACTTTTATTTTTAAGGTCTCTTTAATTCTGGATATTTCTCTATAGCTGCATTATAAAAATTGTCAAGGGCCGTATCATAATCTATGGTTCCATTGAAATAATCTTTAAATGCAGTTTGAATTCCTTCATTTAATCCTTGATCATAAGGTGAAATATTGCTCATATCTATTCCTTTAGCTGACTCAGTAAATAGTTTGATATGATTTTGTCCACCTAGGAACGCTGATGCGAACTCATCATCTTGAGCAAGGGTTTCCATTGCTTTTATATTGTTTGTAAAATCTTGTGTATCCTTTGTTATATTAGTAAGGGTTTTTTCATCACAAGTCATAGTTCTCATAATTTCTTGAACTAAATCTAAGTTATCAGAACCTGCAGCAGCACATAGCCAGCTTCCACCCCAATAATAATTTTGAGGCCCTTCAACTACACCATAGTCACCAAATATACCATTTCCAGTTGTTGCTTCTTCAAATGCTTCTGGATCGCTTGTTGCAGTTAATCCATCTGGCAATGGTGTATCAAGTGCGTTACCTAACAGTGTAAAGTTAATACCCCATGTTGAATAGAAGAACCCAAAAACCTTACCTTCTGATCCTTGATCTGCTGCCCATGGATCCTCCCATAATTGGGTTTTGTTATTATAGCCCTTATCAGTAAATTCTTTTGTTTGTTTAATCCAATTAACAATATTATCATCAAGAACAATATTATTGTTTTCATCAACCCATGGATTTGACATATTATTCGAAAACGTACGATAAGAATCATCATATCCTGATAACATCTTATATCCTTTTTTATTAGCTTCTTCTGCTACCTCATGAAACTTTTCCCATGTAGATAATGCTTCTTGAACAGCTTCCGGATCATCTGTCCCTAAAACATCTTTTGCAATTGATCTTCTGTAAGCAAATAATCCTGGAGTAGCCTGCCATGAGCTACCTTTAATAACCCCATCGCCATCAGTTACAATTTCTTGAGTATATTTATACTGGCCTTGAATATCTTCTTGCTTTAGTCCAACATCATTTAAGATGTCTATTGTGTAATCACTATCCACATATTTTAGTGCATAATCAGCCTCTACTAAAAATAAATCTATTTTTTCATCATCAGGTGCATTTGCCTGACCCAATAATGCTTCATCCAAAGCATTTTGATATGCATTATCATCATTGGGGACTAAGGTAAACTTAACCTCAACATCATCTGGAAGCAAACCTTCGTCAACAAAATACCTCTCAAACAATCCTTTAAACTCGTCATTCCAACCCCAAATGTTTAAAACCTTTCCTTCTTCACCAACATCTGGTGTAGAATCAACAGGTTCCTCACCCTCATCGTCTGTAGGTGGTGTATCGGAATCTTTGGTATCGTTCCCACAGGCAGTAATTGAAAAAACTAAAATAAATACTAACATTAAACCAATTACTTTTTTTAACCCTTTCACATTTACTCCTCCTTTAATTTTATTACTCATTATGTACATGAGTTATATTAAAATTCGATTGTACTAATCGAATCCCCAACCAATAATTCTCCCTCAATCCAAATTTGCTTTGGTATATAGGTTTTTTTATCAACAATTGCATTTACTATACTTTGTGCTGCCTTCTTGCCTAATTCCTCCGTATTTTGTTTATAGGTTGTGAGTCTTGGCCTCAAAACTTGAGATAGATATATCCCATCATATCCAACTACACTTATATCATCAGGTACAGAAAGCCCCAAATCTTCAATTTCATTCATCCCACCAATAAAGGAAAAATCGTCAGGGTACATGATACAAGTTGGTGGTTCCTTAAGACTTAATAGCTCTTTAGTTGCCTGAGCAGAAGATTTAGGATCATGATATCTGGCTTTTTTTATATAATTATCGGACACTTTTATTCCCAATTTATCACATGTCCTATAAAATCCTGCTAGACGCCTTTGTGTAACAGAAGTATTTTCACCATGGATAAAACCAATTTTTCTATGGCCATATTCATATATATGATTTACCAGAGAATTAACACCTTTTAAATTGTCAGATAGTATAGCTGTACAATTATTAAATATATGATCTATAGTTACAACAGGTATCTCACTATTTATTAATTCAATAACTGCTGGATCATTAAAATCGACACATGCTATAACTACGCCATCACAATTTCTATATTTACTATGTTCATAATAAGTCATAGATATATTTCCAATATTATGACTAATAAACGTAATATCATATCCTAATTTCTCTGATTCAACTTTTAAACTATTTAGTACAGCTGAAAAATATTCATGTCTAAGTCCACTTTGCATTTCATCTACAAATAATACTCCAATATTGTTTGAACGGTTTGTCTTAAGAAGTCTAGCAGCAGCATTTGGAAAATAACCCATTTCTTTAGCTGTGTTCTGGATTAAAGCCTTGGTTCCTTCCCCAATTTCACTAGAGCCATTCAATGCTTTACTAACTGTAGAAACTGAATATCCACATTTTTTTGATATATCTCTTATAGTTACCATCTTTTTCTCTCCTAAGTTGTTATATTTACTATTCGAATACGTTTTCGTTTACTGTTCTTAATTTAATTATATGTGTAAAATTTATCTATGTCAACCCTATTTTATTGGAATTTCTCAATAATAATTCAAATTTTATTGCTTTTTCTTAAAAAATAGTTTATATTATAGACAATAACGAAAACGATATAGTTAGGGGGTAGTTATATGAAATATGGATATTTTGATGATATTAAGAAGGAATATGTTATTTCAACACCTTTTACACCTCTTCCCTGGATTAATTATCTAGGAAATGAAAATTTTTTTAGTTTGATTTCAAATACTATGGGAGGATACTGTTTTTATCGTGATGCAAGATTACAACGTTTAACTCGATTCCGTTACAATAATGTTCCTACAGATTCGGGAGGAAGATACTACTATATTAAAGAGAAAAACAAACCAGCCTGGAACCCTGGACTTTTACCTACTAAAACAGCTTTAGATAAATATATCTGTCGCCATGGATTAGGCTATACAATTATTGAAAGTGAAAAAGATAAGCTTCAAAGTAAATTAACAACCTTCGTACCCCTAGGGGAAAATTGTGAAATCCACAGTCTAACACTAACAAATAATTCTTCTATTGAAAAAACATTTAAGCTTCATAGTTTTATTGAATGGTGTTTGTGGGATGCCGTAGATGATAGCCAAAACTTCCAAAGAAACTTAAATCTTGCAGAAGTTGAAGTGGAAAATAGCCTAATCTATCACAAAACAGAATATAGAGAACGTAGAAATCATTATGCCTACTATGGTGTAAATACAGAAATATCTGGCTTTGATACAGATAGGGATATATTTCTAGGCTCTATTCGTGGCTTTGATGATCCAGAGGTAGTTGAAAAAGGAAATTCAAAGAATTCTATAGCACATGGATGGTATCCTATAGGTTCTCATCAAATAGACCTATCATTATCTCCAGGAGAAAGTAAAAACCTTATTTTTGTTTTAGGATATAGCCAAAACCCTACAAATGATAAGTGGGCAGAAAAAAACATTATAAATAAAGCAGGAGCTAAGAGAGTTTTAGATAAATTTAAAACCCTAAATTCCGTAAACCATGAATTAAATAGACTTGCAGATTATTGGAAAGAATTACTTTCACGCTTCCAACTAAATAGTAGCAATGAGAAAGTCAACAGGATGGTAAATATCTGGAACCAGTATCAATGTATGGTTACATTTAATATTAGTAGAAGTGCCAGCTATTTTGAAAGTGGAACTGGTAGGGGAATTGGATTTAGGGATGGTAATCAGGATCTCCTAGGATTTGTCCATTTAATACCAGAGAAGGCAAGAGAACGAATTATAGATATTGCATCAGTCCAATTTGAAAATGGCAGTACTTATCATCAGTATCAACCCTTAACAAAAAAAGGCAACCATAGCATAGGTTCGGGATTCAATGATGATCCTTTATGGCTAATAGCAAGTACTGTAGCATATATTAAGGAAACTGGTGATAGTAGTATATTAGATGAATTAGTCCCATTTGATAATATTCCAGGTACAGAAAAAACATTGTTTGAACATTTGAAGCGTAGTATAAACTATACTATAAATAATCTTGGTCCCCATGGATTACCTCTTATAGGTAGAGCCGATTGGAATGATTGCCTAAATCTAAACTGTTTTTCCACAGAAGCGGGGGAAAGTTTTCAAACCACAACAAATTTTGAAAGTGGTATAGCAGAAAGCATATTTATCGCAGGAATGTTTGTAAAGTATGGTAAAGAATATGCAGACCTATGCTATCGTTTTGGGTCTGAAGAAGAGGGAGATTCAATTCTAGAATATGTCCACAGTATGGAAGAATCAATATATGAACATGGTTGGGATGGAAACTGGTTGTACGTGCATATGATGCATATGGAAATAAAGTAGGAAGTCATCAATCTGAAGAGGGACAAATATATATTGAACCACAGGGATTGTGTGTAATGGCTGGAATAGGACTTGAAAATGGATATGCAAAGAAGGCTTTAGACTCTGTACATGAAAAATTAGTTAGTGACTATGGTGTAGAGTTATTATCACCCTGTTATACAAAATATCATATAGAATTGGGTGAAATCACAACCTATCCCCCTGGATATAAAGAAAATGGTTCTATATTTTGTCATAACAATCCTTGGATAAGTATTGCCGAAACTAAGTTGGGTAGAGGTGATAAAGCTTTTGATATTTATAGAAAAATTTGTCCCTCCTTTGTTGAAGAATTTAGTGAAATACATAGAACAGAGCCCTATGTATATAGTCAAACCATAGCAGGACGTGAAAGTCATTCCTTTGGAGAAGCAAAAAATAGCTGGCTTACGGGAACGGCTGCATGGTCATTCGTAAATATTAGTCAATATATTTTAGGTATAAAACCAGATTTTGACGGATTAAGAATAGATCCCTGTCTCCCTAAGGAGTTAAAATCCTATAGTATTCAAAGGCTTTTTAGAAATTGTATATATATAATAGATATTGAAAATGTAGGACTTGGAAAGGTTGAAATAACCATAGATGACAAGAAGTTAGATGGTAATTTGATTCCTTTACAAAAAAACAAGGATATATGTAAGGTCAAGGTCAGAGTCTAGGAGTTTATTAAAAAGAATAGTAGTGGTAAATGTGGAGTTGAAGGTAAGCCAGCAAGTTATCCATCAAATCCACATTTTCTTTTTGTATATAAGTCCAAAATGTAATAAAAAGATTTTAATCGGTAGTGAAAAAACAGACCCCTAGAGCCAATTTATCCCTTTGTATTTTTACTGGTCTTGATATAGTAATAGTATCAACGCTATTGCTTATCTCAAGAAAAACTTTCGATTATAAAACTTTATAATCAGACATCTTATCTTGCAAAACTTGTTTGTAAGCAGAAAGTAATATCTTCTGTCCAATACCACCTATAATTTGTTCTAATCCTAAACAATAATTGTTATACGCCACATTATAATGTCCTCTTCCATAATTTTTCTTAACTTTTTGTGATTTTTAATTTACAATTTGTAAACTACAAACTTATTTTACTATTTAAGGGTTATTTTTAGAAACTCATCACTAAAGCCTTATTATCCCCTTGGTCTAACTAGAGATTTTCCTATACAAAAAAGGCTATGACTAATTTAGCCATAGCTTTTTATTATATTACTATTCTATTAACCTTTACACTAATTTTTTAACCTCTTCTATAGCCTTATCATAATCTGGATGTTCTCCAACTTCTTTTACGTATTCTACATATTTTACTATGTTGTTTTCATCCATTACTACAATTCCTCTACTAAGCAATCTTAGTTCTTCCATTACAAACCCATAATTCATTCCAAAAGACAAATCTTTGTGGTCAGATAAAGTAATTACTTTATCAATATCTTTAGCTCCACAAAATCTTTTTTGTGCAAAAGGTAAGTCAACACTTATAGTCAGTATAACAACATCACCTAAATTAGCTGCTTCTTCATTAAATCTAGTAGTTTGAAGTTCACATACTCCTGTATCTAAAGAAGGAACTACACTAATTATCTTTACTTTATCACCTGCATCTTTTAAAGAATAAGGCTTTAAATCATTTGTAAGGGCTGTAAAATCTGGTCCTTTATCCCCTACATTTATTTCCTTTCCTATTAAAGTAACCGGTTCTCCTCCCATAGTTACAAGACCTTTTCTTTTTTCACCCATTCTATTTATCCCCTTCCATTTACTGAATTAAAATTTTGTCCATTATTAATAACTTACCCTATAAAATAGAGAAAACACTATATTTTTAATTTTTATTACAACAAAGTATATTTTAGATTTTATAGTGCAAAATATAACCATAATAAATAGTAAAGGATGAACAAAATGAAAATTCAAAAAAACACCATTGTTCCATTAGGCTATGGCAAGTTTGTTCGTGCGGATAAAATTATTGCTTTAGACCCTATAGAAGAAAATCGTGGTCCTGGTCGCCGTACTCTAGTATATATTGAAAACATCAATAATCCTATTACAGCCTCTAGAACAGAAACTTCTATATTAGCTAATATATCTAAAACTCCAAAAGAGGTTTTAGAAGCTACCGCTGCTCTAGAGTTATTACAAGATATATTAGATGATATAGAACAAATAGGCCCTATGCTTAAAAGAAGCATTAATGAAGAAGCTGGATTAAATCTAGATAGAATTGAGATGAAAATTAAAGAAATATTAAAAAATGAATTAGATCATAACTCTTAATTTATTATTCTTTTCTATCTATTCTTTTAGAGTAATCAATTATTCTTCTTTCATATTCTTGTTCCATTAAAGGTGATGATAATAAAAAATCTGCTGTTGATTGGTTACTAGCAACAGGTATATCATACAAAGCAGATATACGAAGCAATGCCTTTACATCAGGATCGTGGGGTTGAGCTGTTAGTGGATCCCAGAAGAAAATCATAAAATCTATACTTCCTTCTGCAATACGAGCACCAATTTGTTGATCTCCACCTAAAGGTCCACTTTTAAATCTCTTAACTGGTAGTCCAACCTTCTCAGATATAAGTTTGGCAGTTGTCCCTGTTCCACATAAAAAATGTTGATTTAATTTATCTTTATGTGCTTTTGCCCATTCAATTAAATCCTTTTTTCTATTATCATGAGCAATTAAAGCTATATGTTTTTGTTTCTTCATTATAATAATCACCCCTTTAAAATTAGTCTTTTAAAAATATTTTTACTTCTATTCTATACCAATTTTGTATCTTTTCTTTATTTTGTACTATACCATATATTAATTTTCCTGCATCCATTAACCTAGCTAATATTTCGTTTTTTACCCTTGGAACATAACCTACCTTATTACCTGACAAATCTTTGATTACTATTGCTAGTTTATCATATTTATTGTCAGGTTCTCTAAAAAAATTTAACTTTACGCCACTATCTAAATTCTTTGCAATGGTATCCATATTAGAAACATAAGAGGTCCCCGCAATATGAGTTTCTATAAGAAATATTTCTCTTGAAAATGGCTTACTTAAATTGCTGCCATTACTTTTTCCTATAATTTCAATTATTCCTTTTTCATCAGGCTTAATTAACTTCCCCATATATGTCACCTCAATTCAAAATTCCTCCAGTGTCTGTCATAATCATAGATAAATATCCTTCTAATTCCTTTAATATAGTTCTTCCCCCTTGAATAGACTCCTTCAGTTGTTTTTGCTTTTTATGTACTTCCTCTTCATCCTTAAGAAATTCCACCATATTAAAAGGGAATCCTTCTTGAATTTTTTCTATTTCTAATAACATATCCATAATCTTTTTTTTAAAAAATCCTACCTTTTCTTCTAACTCTTCTATCATATTAATATCATCATAGCTTTCTAAAGGTTCATACTCCATAGTAAATTCATATAATATTTTTAGCATTTCAATATCCGTAGACTCATAAGCATCATTTACTTTAACCCATAGAGCTTTCTGCTCTTTTGTCATACTAGGGTTTAAATCAGGATGGAGTCTTTTCACTAATTTCCTGTATAATTTTTTTAACACAGATACTTCTTCCCCCGTTAAAGTTCCACAATTATTTAAATAATTAGCTAATTCCATATCCTTTGACATTTTTTCTAGCTCCTTAATATATTCTTCATATTCTTTATCTAATTCTTCATCTATTTCAATTTCATTTATGGGCTCTTGTAAGTTAATTGCTGCCTGTACCATGGCAATTTTTCGCCTTATACGAGATATATTACATTCTAACTTAAATAATTCATATTCTAATTTTCCAACCTTGTTTATGTATTCTGTTTCTAAATATACAGCTTTATGATATATTAAATACTCTCTATCTTCTATAATAACCGAAAGTTGTTCCTTTAAATTATCTAACTTTTTTAACATTTTTTTAAATTTAGGATGAATTTCAATACTAGCCATAATATCACCTTCCCCAGTAACTATACCCTGAAATTAAATATAGGATATACTATTAGTATATCCTATTAAGTGGTAGAAAGCATTGTTAAAAAAGGCATTAATATACCCATTATCCCCCCCAAAAGTGCTCCTAGCCATGTTATCGCTTTTAATTCTTTATTAGCTATTTCAATTATAATTTCTTCTGCAAAGGCTACATCGAATCTATTTATTTCGTCTTCAACCACTTTTGAAATATCTAATAATTCTACAATATATGGCAATCTATTTTTTGTGAAGTCCTCAAAAATCTTTTTCGAAAAATCAGCAATTTTAGTAACAATAGTTTCATCTATATCCCCAATAATATGAGATATAGGCTTATTTATAATTTCTTTAATATTCTTGCGTACAATTAAGGACATGTTACTATATAGGTTTTGTGTAGATATTTTACTTTCTAAAAGCTTATCTATTGATGTTGTAATAATAAATGTAATATACTTATTAATTTTAGGACTATAAATATAACCTTCAATTGCTGCAAATATTTTCTCCACAATTAATTCAGTACTTACAAATCTAGTTATTAATCTACTTACATTTTGTGAAACAACTTCAGCAATGGAGCCCTTAATCTTCATTTGTATAGAAGGTGTTTCAAATATGCTTCGTAATCCATTTGTTATATCTTCATCATGTCTTTCAACATACTCTTTAATATCACTAACAATATTATCTGGAATTATTTCTTCTAAGGTCTTTTGATCATATTCTAACTCATTTATTTTATTATAAATTTCCTCTTCAGATAGTTCTGTTTCCTTATGTTTAGAACCTTTATTCTTGATTCCTGAACAAATAAGATTGGTAATATTTTCTGATACTGCATTTAAGAAATTATTATATTTTTCTTCATCAAGATTTGGAACTAAATCTTTTATAGATTTATTGCTTTCTTTTAAACTATTTATATTATGTTCTACCCATGTTCTTACCTTATCATTATTTTCATCATTAGATATAGATTTCATAATTATTTCAGGAGACAAAAGATATGCACCTACTGTATCTCCTACACTTTTTGCTATTCTACCTTTTTCTTTTGGAATAAGACCTGGGGTAAAAGGAACATGAATACCTAAAAATTTCTTTTCATAATGGGGTCTAAACAACATCTTTATAGCAAACCAATTAGTAATATATCCAATAACTGCTCCAACTGTTATAGGTATTATAAACTTCATACTTTCCACCTCTTCAATTGAATGTACATTTCATATATTCTATATTTAGTTAGTTAATCTTAATCATCCTCTTTAAACAAACCTGAAGTTTTATTCACATCCATAACAAACATTATCCCTTTACCTTTTTCATCAATATGCAAAGCGTCTTTTATAGATTTAATCACTTTATCAGATTTTTCTTTCTCAATTATTATCATAACTATTTCTTTTTCTGGTTCAATACGCATTGCGAAAAAGGTTTCTTCCTCATGAATACCAGAACCTCTTGCATTTATAATAGTAGCTCCCCTAGAACCTGCTGAATTAGCAACATCTATAACTTCTTGCCCAAGCCCTCTTTCTACTATAGTAAAAATAGCTTCATATTCATCCATTTCATAATTACCTCCTGTTTTAGGTTCATTAATAGATTCTTTACTAATTTCTAAACCTATAACTTTGTTTAAAGATGTAGAAAAAACTATTCCATGATTAGGCTTATCTATATGACACTTTTTGGTTAGAGTTTCATGAATTTGGTTTTCAAGTTGTTTTTCTGAAACTATCAAAACTATTTCCTTTTTCACCCTATCAAGACCTAAAAATTCTAAAATATGATTTTTAACTGTACCCTTGCCTAAAAAAATAGTTCCTCCTGATGCCCCAATCTTTTTAGCCTCATCTAAAACTTTACTTCCTATACCTGAGTTTACTACAACGAAAGTCAAAATATTTTCTTCATCAACCATATTTAATCCCACCTTACTCCACCCCTTTTTTTGTAGCCTTATAATTATATATTACTCCTAAAACCTGTATAGCAATTAGAGGCGTCAATGCTACCATAGCAATTACTCCAAATGCATCAATTAATACATTTGCTCCTTCAGTTGCTTCCGCTACCCCCTGAGCAAAAGCCAGTATAAAAGTTGCAGTCATAGGCCCGGAAGCCACTCCACCAGAGTCAAAAGCAATCCCAACAAACAAAGTAGGTGCAAAATATGTTAAAACTACTGCCACTAAATAACCTGGTACAAGAAAATGCCATAATCTAACTTTTGGAACCAATATTCTTACCATAGAAAGTGATACTGCTATCGCAACTCCTATAGATAGAGTATATAAAATAACTTTCTTTTTTATATGTCCACTAGTAACATCTTCAATTTGTTCATTTAATATATACACTGCTGGTTCAGCTAATATTACTGTAAATCCTAAGAAAAATCCTATAGGTATAACAATCCAATTATTTTCTACAGATGCAACAGCATGGCCTATAGCACTACCAGCCTCCATAAACCCTGCATTTACTCCTGTAAGAAACATAGTAAACCCTATAAAGGTATATACCAATCCTTTCAATATTCTTCTTAACTCTTTTTTTGACAATTTAAAAAACAACATTTGAAATAGCAAAAATAAAATTAATAATGGTAGCAAAGCCAATGTCACTTCAAGTAATAACTTAGGGATCTCTTCTACAAAAGGATATAATATACCATTTATATTTTCAGGATAATTGGGTAAACTTCCTGTTAACGATTCTATACCTGAAAATATACCCATAGTAAGAACCGCCATCATAGGCCCAGCTGATGCTAACCCAAGCAAACCAAAGCTATCTTCTTCAGATGCTTTTCCTCCTTGAGTAGAAGAAACTCCTAAGCCTAAGGCCAGAATAAATGGAACTGTCATAGAGCCTGTAGTTGCTCCCCCTGAATCAAAAGCTATTCCCAAGAATGATTCAGGTGCCAATATTACAAGGACAAATATGATTCCGTATAATACCGTAAAAAGTTTATTAATAGGTATATTAAATACTATTCTTACCAACCCTAAAGCAACTAATACACCTACTCCTATTGAAACTACGATTACTAATCTTGCCTGAGTTATTGCTCCTGAAGTTACTTCATTTACTTGCCTAGCTAATACTTGTAAATCTGGTTCAGCAATACTTATAAGGAATCCAAGGATAAATCCAAAAAATATCATTATCCATAATTTTTTTCTTTTTGTAATAGATGAACCCATAAGAGAACCTATAGGTTGTATACCTATATCAGCTCCAAATAAAAATATAGCCAATCCAAATATTATAAATATTGCCCCTATTATAAATCTCCAAACTAAATTTGCTCCTATAGGAGCAACGGTAAAGTTAAGTATTAATACTATAATAGTGATTGGAAGTACTGCAAATATAACTTCTTTTAACTTCTCCATCAGAATACTCAATTAATACCAACATCCTTTCCAATGTATTTATATGTTTTAGCATACGTTCATTTATACCCATTCATAATATTCCTAAACATTTTAATAAAAATTAGGTATATATTTTTTCTGGAGTTTTTTAGTTTTAAATTTATTGGGTACTATAATTATAGAACTAGCAGAAAGGAGTTCAGTCTATGAGCAAAACAAAATTAAAAGCCAATTTAAAAGGAAATATGGGGTTTGAAATGGATCTTGATGGTCATAAATTTATTACCGACGCTTCTGAGGAAATAGGAGGCAATGACCTTGGACCACGTCCTAAACAACTTCTATTAGTAGGATTAATTGGTTGTACTGGTATTGATGTTATGTCAATATTGAATAAAATGAAAGTAGAGCCAGAAGATTTAAATATTGAAGTAGAGGCAGATAATACGGAAGAACACCCAAAAGTTTATGAAAATATTCATTTAACTTTTAATTTTAAAGGAAAAAATCTTCCTAAAGAAAAAATAGAAAGAGCTATATCACTATCACAAGAAAGATATTGCGGTGTTTCTGCTATGTTGAAGAAGGCTACATCTGTTACCTATGACATAGTAATTGAAGAGTAGAAATAAAACATTAGGGTAATTACCTTAATGTTTTATTTCTACCCCATAAACCTCATTTTAACGCCCTTTTCATTAAATTCATTTCCTACACCTTTTATTTTTTATATGTTAATCCTAAGTCTTCTTATCTCTATATCCATTATATCTGCTGTGCCAAGACCCATGAAAACCCCTATTTAATAGTAAATTTTTACCCGTTAATTTCTCAGGTCTTGCTATCTATTCTGCTACTTTTTTAATTCTTCTTTAATTATTAAAGATAACAGATTTATATCCCATTTTTATCTATAATAATTTTATCTTCTATTACTAATTCTATATTACCATATTAGGAAATACTATAGTATAATACTATATGGGAATCTAATAAGATTTTCAAAGAAAAGGAGAGAAACTTATGGATAAAAAAGTAATACTAGGTATGAGAGGTGGAGTTGACTCATCTGTTTCTGCTTTACTACTTAAAGAAGCAGGCTATGAAGTTATCGGACTCTTTATGAAAAATTGGGATGAAAAAGATGAAAATGGTGTATGTACAGCTACTGAAGATTCTGATGATGCAAGAAGAGTTGCCCATCAATTAGATATACCATATTATACTATAAACTTTGAAGAAGAATACTGGGATAGAGTTTTTACTTATTTTCTAGATGAATATAAAAAGGGAAGAACTCCTAACCCTGATGTAATGTGCAACCAAGAAATTAAATTTAATGCTTTTTTAGACTATGCTTTAACTTTAGATGCTGATTATATAGCTATGGGCCATTATGCACAAGTTGAAGAAAGAAACGGTGATTATTATCTATTACGGGGAAAAGATAATAACAAAGATCAAAGCTATTTTCTATCAAGAATAGGTCAAAAAGCACTTTCTAAAACCTTATTTCCTATAGGACATTTAGAAAAAAGTCAAGTTAGAGAATTGGCCAATAAGCATAATTTATATACTGCAAAAAAGAAGGATTCAACAGGTATATGCTTTATAGGCGAGAGAAACTTTGATAAATTTTTAGATAAATACCTTCTTGCAAAAGAGGGAAATATAATGGATGTAGATGGAAATAAAGTAGGTAAACATGCTGGACTTATTCACTATACTTTAGGTCAAAGAAGAGGAATAGGCATAGGGGGAGTGGGAACAGGAGAACCTTGGTTTGTAGCTGGGAAAAATTTAAAAAAGAATATACTTTATGTTGCACAAGGCAAAAACCATCCAGCTTTATATTCCACTTCACTAATTGGAGAATCACCTTCATGGATATTGAAAAGAGCCCCTAATATGCCATTAAAATGCACTGCTAAATTTAGATATAGACAATCAGATATACCTGTAACAGTATGTATTTTAGATGATGGAAACCTTCATATAAAATATGACAAACCTGTTAAAGCAGTGACACCTGGTCAAGTTGCAGTTTTATATAAAGATGAAGTATGTCTTGGTAGTTCCATAATAAAATCTATAAAGCCTTTAGAAAAAAAATACTCATATCTAAATAATGATTAAAAAATACTCTTTCTGATAAAGATTTTAAAAATCCTTATCAAGAAAGAGTATTTTTAAAGTCCTAGTATAGATTACAAATAATTTCTATCTTAATATTATGCTACTATATTTTACTTCATAACAGCATATAAAATTTTATTAATATTATCTTAAGGTACGTTTTAAAAACTCTTTTGTACGTTTTTGCTTTGGATTATTAAAAATTTCTTTGGGACTTCCTTCTTCTACAATAACTCCTTGATCCATAAATACTATACGATCTGCTATATCTCTTGCAAATTCCATTTCATGAGTTACTATTAACATAGTAAGCCCAATTTGGCCAAGTTCTTTCATAACTTTAAGAACCTCCTCTACCATTTCTGGATCAAGAGCCGACGTCGGCTCATCAAATAACATAACATCTGGTTCCATTGAAAGAGCTCTAGCAATAGCTACACGTTGCTTTTGACCTCCTGATAATTGTTTTGGTTTGGCATTAATATATTGATCCATTTCAACAACTTTTAAATATTTCATAGCTACTTTTTCAGCTTCTTCCCTAGAACGTTTTAAGACTTTTGTTTGACCTACTATGCAATTATTTAAAACATTATAATTATTAAACAAGTTAAATTGCTGAAATACCATGCCTAATTTAGTACGATAAGAGTAAATATCATGATCTTCATCTAAAATATTTTCTCCTTTGTAAATAATTTCCCCACCACTGGACTTTTCTAAAAGATTAATACAACGAAGAAGGGTTGATTTCCCAGATCCAGACGAACCAATAATACATACTACCTCTCCTTCTTTTACAGAAAAATCAATGTCCTTTAATACTTCACGAGTCCCAAAAGATTTGCTTAAATGCTGTATATTAATTATCTCCTTCACAACTAACCCTCCACATATAATATATTTAGAACCAATTATTAAATAACAATTATATTTTTATCTTAAATGTTTTGGCACTAAATAACATCACTATTGTTTATTCTATACGCTATATCTTCAGGCTTTTCTACCTGCATTTGATTAGCATATATAACATAATTTTCTGGTCCATCTAACTTTTTCTCAATAAAACGCAAAATTCTTGTCACCGTAAAAGTCATTATAAAATAAATTACGGAAGCAACAAAGAAGGATTCAAAATATCTAAAGTTATTTCCTGCAATTGTTTTTGTTTGAAAATATAGTTCTGTTACAGAAATTACATTGAGCACTGATGTATCCTTTATATTTATTACAAACTCGTTACCTGTTGCTGGCAAAATATTACGGATCACTTGTGGTAATATAACATTGTTCATAGTTTGAATATGATTCATACCTATTGCATGAGCAGCCTCAAATTGTCCTTTATCAATAGCAATAATACCACCTCTAACAATTTCCGACATATAAGCTCCTGTGTTAATGGATACTATGAAAAGAGCTGCTGACAACCTATTCATGTCTACACCAAAGGCTAAAGCAGACCCATAATAGACCACCATAGCTTGTACAATCATAGGCGTTCCACGAAATACTTCTATATAAATAGATAAAACAATATTGACAATTTTAAGAATAGCTTTTTTAATTCCCTGTTTAGGTGCTGGAATCGTCCGTATAATCCCTACTAGTAAACCTATAATAAATCCTAATATAGTACCAATTATAGAAATATAAAGAGTTACACCTGCCCCGTGTAGAAACATTGTCCAATTTTCTGAAATAATTTTTACTACCCATTCATAACTCATTTTTCCTCTCCCCTAAAAAATAATATAAAACATGTATTACTCAGCTGCTGGTTGATTCTTAATAGCATTATCCATAATGTTTGTACGTTCTTCTTCTGAAATATTTGAAAGAATCTCGTTAATTTTCTTAGTTAATTCACTATCCTTTGTAATACCTACAGCAATTGCCGTATCATCATCGGATGTTGTAAAACCATCTTTAAATTCTACCATTTTAAATTTATCGTTGGCAGATTCAGCACTAATACCTTCTGGTCGCTCTGATACATATCCATCAATCATTCCAGATTCAAGAGCAACTCTCATAGCTGTAAAATTATCCATAGCTGGTTCTTCCACCACTCCTTCAATTTGACTAATTACTGAATAGTGAAATGTATTTAATTGGCCAGTTACTTTTGCTCCTTTGAAATCCTGAATTGAATTAGCTCCTTCATATTCTCCACCTTTTTTAACTACCATAACTAAATCTGATTTATAATAGTTATCCGAAAAATCTATAGTCTTTTTACGTTCTTCTGTAGGGGACATACCTGCCATAATTACATCGATTTTTCCCGAGGATAATGCTGGTATAAGACCATCCCATTCAGTTTTAACGACTACTAGCTCTTTCCCTAAACCATCAGCAATTTTTTTAGCCATCTCTATATCATATCCACCAGCATATTCTGAACTACCTTCAATTTTTACACTGCCATTAGAATCATTTACTTGAGTCCAATTAAATGGTGGGTATCCACATTCCATACCTACCGTAAAAGTATCTTTTTCTGTTCCTTTTTCCATTGTACTTTTCACATCGCCTTTTGCTCCACATCCTGCTACTACAATAATTAGTAAAAGTAGCATTGCTACTAACAACGATAATCTTTTTCTCATTTTTTATCTCTCCTTTTATTAATAAATTAAATTTAATATATTATTTTATTGCAAAATAAAAGAAACCTGAGGTAAACTCAGGTTTCTATATGTATAGCGCCTATAATTTCCTCCCTTTCCCAAATGAGATAGCACACTCAATAAACTGGGAGTTTATTGAGACAGTCCTACAGCTATTAACTGTAGACCCAGCAAATAATACTGAGAATATTATTCACTTCGGCGATATTTCCTTCTTCTTAGCATCATTGCTTCTCAAACTCCACTAAGAACTGTTAAATATCGCTCCTCTACCTCACTTGTAAAAGTGAGGTCTTATTAAATTGTACATCCATTATATACTAACATATAATTTATGTCAACCACCTTTTCATTTCATTTGCTACAGTGATCTAGAGAAGTCAAACATATGTGACACGACCTCTGAAAAATTTTCTCTGAATAATGCTGTGGTTTTAAAAAAATAGCAGTAAACTTGTGCATATGTTTCCACAGGCTTCAATATTATAAAGCATAATATAATACTGGAGGACTTAATACTTGACATTCTTTTAACGACTACCAGAATATATTAACCTCTTAGAACTTTGTAATAATTTATGATATAATGAAAAAACATTCTTAAATCACAATTTAAACTACAATCACAATTTAAACTACTAAGGAGGTTGACTTGATGAAAAAACTTAGCTCTAAAGAAATTTTAGTTATTGGTTTTGCTTTATTTGCAATGTTTTTTGGTGCAGGGAACTTAATTTTTCCACCCTCTATTGGCCTGGGGGCAGGAGCAAAATGGAAAGCTGCTTTATTGGGTTTTTCTTTAACTGGTATAGGCCTTCCCATACTTGGAGTACTATCTGTAACTATATCAGGTGGTTCTATTGATAGTTTGTTAAGTAAAGTTGGTCCTAGATTTGCTATAGTTTTTAGTATTACAATAATAATATTAATAGGTCCACTATTGGCTACTCCTAGAACTGGAGCCACCGCTTATGAATTGGGGATAAAGCCCTTTTTTCCATCAATAAGTCCACTTATAAGTTCAATAATATTTTTTGGCATCACTCTATTTCTAACAATAAACCCTACTAATATTGTGGATGTTATTGGGAAATTCTTAACACCTATACTTTTAATTATGATATCAACTATTATTTTTAAAGGAATTTCTACTCCTATAGGCATACCTATAGATACACAAATATCCCAACCTTTTTCTATAGGTTTTGGAGACGGATATCAAACTATGGATTTACTTGCCGCAATAGTCTTCGGTAGTATAATAGTTGATGATATAAAAAATAGAGGCATAACGGATAAAGATGAACAATTTAAAATAGTTGCTAAAACGGGACTTATTGCAGCTACTGGTTTAGGAATTGTTTATGGAGGGCTTTTATATTTAGGGGCTACAGGTAGTTCTGTTTTCCCACCAGATATGGAGAAAGTAGCTTTAACAACCAATATAACAAATACAATATTGGGTAGTTGGGGAGAAGTAGTATTAGGCTTATGTGTATATTCTGCTTGTCTGACAACATCAGTTGGTCTTACTGCTACTATAGGACATTTCTTTAATAAAATAAGTAAGGATAAAATAAAATATGAAACCATTGTTATAATATCAACTATAATAAGTATAACGATTTCTAATATTGGCGTTGAAAGTATAATTACATTTGCTGACCCTATATTAAAAATAGTATATCCAATAGCAATCGTATTAGTAATTATTAATGTATTTGATAACTTAATTGAAAACAAGCGAATTTATCTAGGTGCAACTATTGGAACATTTTGCGTAAGTCTAATAGATGGGCTGTCTGCAATGGGTATTAATACCTCTTACATAAGTAAGGTTGTGCAAACGTTTCCATTTGCTGATAGTGGTTTTGGTTGGATGCTACCAGCAATTCTAGGAATTATACTAACTCATTTAATTACAAAGATAAAAGAAAATGCTCCTGTATAATGAATAGTTTTTAGGAGGCAAAACATTGGGATTAAATTCAATGGAACCTAAGTTAAGTTTTATTACAGATATACTAGAGTGGTATATATATAATTATGGCCTTCTTAGCTATACTATCATCATTGTGGGAAGTATATATTTTCTATGTATAAAGGCTCTTTTAATCAACATAAGAAATGAGCAATACGATAGGGTGCTTATGCTGATAATACTTATGTTAATAATATTAGGTGGGCTTATAGGCTTTGGTATTGAGAATTCTTAGATATAATTATAAATGTGATATTCTGTTAAAACAGAATATCACATTTACTAGGAAAATATAAATCTTTATTATTTTAAATAAATCGTTTTAATCTTACCCATACTTTCTATTCTTTCTTCTGCCATTTTGTCAGCTGCTTTGTAAATAGGTATATTTTCTGATTTAGAAATTTCAAATATCCTCTTAACGCTGTCATAAACTCCAGCTGCTCTAGCCATTGCTCTTTCTGCATTATAACCTTTCATTTCCTCATATACATTAATTACTCCACCACTATTTATTACATAGTCTGGAACATACACTATACCTTTTTCCTCTAGCATATCCCCATGTTTTTCTTCAGCTAATTGGTTATTTGCAGACCCTGCCACTATTTTACATTTTAATTTGTCGATTGTGAAATCGTTGATTATTGCACCCATAGCACATGGAGTAAATATATCACAATCCACACTATATATATCATCTGGCTCTACTGCTGTAGCACCAAAGTCTTTCACAGCCTTTTCAATACTATCTTTTCTAATATCTGTTACATATAATTTAGCTCCAGCTTCATGCAAATGTTTGCAAACAGTATATCCTACAGCTCCTAGTCCTTGAACTGCAACTACTTTACCATTTAAATCTTGACTTCCATAAACTTCGTCTACTGCTGCTAAGATTCCCCTAAACACTCCATAAGCTGTTACCGGAGATGGGTTACCGCTTTTTCCTTCTAATCCTACTACATGATCAGTTTCATCATTTATGTATGCCATATCTTGCGTACCTGCATTCATATCTTCTGCTGTTATATATCTACCAGATAAACCTTCTACAAATCTTCCAAAAGCTCTAAATAATTGTTCACTCTTGATTTTTTCGGGATCGCCTATGATTACAGCCTTTCCACCACCAATATTTAAGCCTGCTGCTGCATTTTTATAAGTCATTCCTCTAGCTAATCTGAGAACGTCTATAATTGCCTCTTCTTCAGACTCATAATCCCAGATTCTAGTACCTCCAAGAGCAGGTCCTAAAGTAGTATCGTGGATTCCTATAATTGCCTTTAATCCTGTTTCACGATCTTGACAAAATACCAATTGTTCGTAATCAAATTCTTCTAAGTAATCAAAAATATTCATAATACATCCCCCTTATTTTTTGTTTTACATCCTTAACTTAAAATAACAAATAGGATGCAAACGTTTCCAGAGTGTCCACTAAGTATACATTCACTACTATGTTAAACAATGTACATTAGCTATATATTATATTATACATCTTTTTTCACATAAATTCAATTCCTTTAGGTTATATATATAGAGCTAGTTAGGCCCCTAACCTTCTAATACAATTCCATATCAATTTAGTGAGATACAATAATATAATACAATTAAACCGAAGCGTACTACTTCTGTAAAGATACTCACGAAAACAACCATTGACTTAAAACTGCTTATAATATTACATATATATTTACTATAAGAAATACCCTACTGTCTAGGGTATTTCTTTATGGAGTAGGAGTTTATATTATAAATTCCTTATTTAATTTTCTGTCTTTTTACTTTGTGAACTGTTCACCACTTACTCACTACGTTGGTTGAAGTGGGAGCTTCTTGGTCAATAGTAACAACTTACCAAGTTTACCCAAACTCTAAGGGTAGTTCCTACCCCAGTAATACCAAAACTACATTTTAATTTTTAACAACTATCTTTAATAACAGTAAGTCATCATCTTCGATGAACTCTAGTATATATTCTCTTATATATCTATAACAAATATAATTGTCTAATAAAAATAACTATAAATATACCTATCCCCCTGGAAACTATTAATTTTCTTTTTTTATGCCAGTATAGTTTCCAAAACAATACTGGATATATTGACTTCTATTTCTATCAAATTGAAACCCTTGACTTTCAAATTTTTCTAAAATAAACCTATCAACCCCATAGGGACTTTTTAATTCATTAATAAGTTCTTTACTCATTGTGACTGTATAATCAGCCATTGTTATTATAAATTCATCATCATTAATATTTTGCAATTGTACTTTTTCTCCAAATTCTCTACTTAAAGCTGATACAACTATTTTAATAAATTCCTCAGCATCCATATTCTTCGACATATAACCCCTAATAACTCCACTTGTATTCATGTAATCAACTCCCATAAATTATTTATAAAATAAAAAATCTCCTTATCCCATGATAAGAAGATATGAAATGATTATTTTCTTCACCTCCTTATCGAACTTTTAGCTGAACCACCTTACATAATGCAGGTTGGTATAGGGTCTTTGAGCTAAATCTCTACCCTAACTCTTGATATTTTGGCGCTAAATTGTATATCTTTAGTATATCATAAAGATTATTTTCTAATCCTATATATGTCTATGTTAACATAAATGCGCTGCTAAACCAACAAAGATTCCCATAAGCATATTAATATTATGTGCTTCATCGGGTAAGGTGTTATAAATCAATTTCACTGAAATCAAATACTTCTTCAATTGTTAAACCAAAATATTTTGATATTTTATAGGCTAATACTAAAGAGGCAGTATACTTCTCATTTTCTATTGATGTTATAGTCTGCCTAGTCACTCCTACTATATTAGCTAATTCTTCTTGGGATAATTTGTGTTTAGCCCTTAATTCTCTTATTTTTGTTTTCATTATTCACTCACCTTTGTATAGTATACTTTACATCCTCCCTTCCCAATTACTTCATTTATAGGTTAGGCTTTCTCGGATAAAGTTCAGTATTATACTACTTATATTCCTATTATATATTAGGGAAAATAAAGGTAAAAAGACAATTCCAGATATATCTATTGGTGAATAATGATACCATAACAGACCAAAACCGAAAGTATACTAAAGAGTGAACCTATTAAATAATATTCAGCAAAAGTTGGATTCTTTGAAATCTTATCAAACCTTGCTACAGATTTAGCTGTAAAAACTAATCCTATTGCTCCAAATTGATTATAATACATAAGTACAGCTATCAATAATCTTTCTAAATCCCCAATCATAGCTCCTGCACCTTCTATTGTACTTTTACTATTATTAGATTCTTCAGGAGCATACTTTTGAAATAGTATTTTAAAGCCAGTATTAACAGGTTTTAAAATTATAAGAATAAATAATGTCCATTTTAATGAATTGCTTGAAATTGATTGTAACCAATTTATATCTTTATCTATTATTATTTCACCAATATAATATATAAGTATTATATGTAATATTTGATGGAGCAAATATATTTTATCTTTTCTCTTCCCTTTCATATTAAGCCAATATATAAAAA
>Ga0079226_10000173_pt1 | contig 41256 bp, 31 predicted proteins | sample Poulit2014_FD_76345 | JGI IMG/M metagenome (GOLD analysis project Ga0079226, IMG submission 76345) | Agricultural soil microbial communities from Georgia to study Nitrogen management - Poultry litter 2014 | ecosystem: Environmental > Terrestrial > Soil > Agricultural land | place: USA: Georgia...
GCTCGTTGGTTATAATTTTGGCCAAACTTGAGAACTACACTGCACGAACGTGTCTGCTATTGTCTGCTGTAGGATCGAATCGAGCCAGGGTCTCAGGTCTGCCACGTTCAAATGATCATCCAAATTTAAGATAAATCTAGCGTAAGGTAAAGATAGAATTGCGTTGTCGCCGTGTTAAGAATTCAATGTGAATTACTCTCAGTCGCCACTTTAGTGGGTGCGAAGAGTTTGAAGCTTGAAAGCTTTCAGACTTTAGGCTCGCGGCGGTTCCCGGTTGCCTTTAAGCAAGCCCATCTCGTAGTGTAGCGGCAATTGTAACGCTCGTTGCTACTATTTTTGGCTAAGGAATTCAAACAATTAGTAACCTACAAATTAAGCATCGTTAAGACTAAGGCTTAATTGTAAATGAAAAAAAGCCTTCAGTCTATAAACTGAAGGCTTGCAATTAACTAACTTTTAAGGTTTGGCCCACATAAATGATATCTGAACTTAATTTGTTTAAACTCTTCAAATGACTAATGGAAACACCATACTTTTCAGAGATTAACCATAAAGAATCGCCACTTTTTACTTGGTAGTTACGATTATTTGATGTTTTCGGTTTTGTTGCGTTGTTTTTAGCAGAGCTCGTGGCTCCTTTTTTAACCGTTAGTTTTTGTCCGGGATAAATAAAATCGCCACTGATATTGTTCCAACTTCTCAAGTTATTCATTGAAATTCCATGATTATTGGCAATTAACCAAATCGAATCCCCTGATTTTACAGTATACGTCGTGTTTTTCGAGCTATTTCCATTGTTGCTAGGTTTGGTTGCTGGCTTTGAAGTAGTTGGTTTGTTGGAATTGTTTGTCGTACTTCCTTTTTTAACCACTAATTTTTGTCCGGGATAAATAAAATCGCCACTGATATTGTTCCAGCTTCTTAAGTTATTCATTGAAATTCCATGATTATTGGCAATTAACCAAATCGAATCCCCTGATTTTACAGTATACGTCGTGTTTTTCGAGCTATTTCCATTGTTGCTAGGTTTGGTTGCCGGTTTTGAAGTGGTTGGTTTGCTGGAATTGTTTGTCGTACTTCCTTTTTTAACCACTAATTTTTGTCCGGGATAAATAAAATCGCCACTGATATTGTTCCAGCTTCTTAAGTCATTCATTGAAATTCCATGATTGTTAGCAATTAACCAAATCGAATCCCCTGATTTTACAGTATACGTCGTATTTTTTGAACTATTTCCATTGTTGCTAGGTTTGGTTGCTGGCTTTGAAGTGGTTGGTTTGTTGGAATTATTTGTCGTACTTCCTTTTTTAACCACTAATTTTTGTCCTGGATAAATAAAATCGCCACTGATATTGTTCCAGCTTCTTAAGTTATTCATTGAAATTCCATGATTATTGGCAATTAACCAAATCGAATCCCCTGATTTTACAGTATAGGTAGAAGATCCTGCAGAAGAACCATTAGAATTTGGTGAAGACGGTGTTGTTGTATTTGTTCCACCATTGTTGCCTTGACTTGGTTTTCCACTAGCTGGTGTGTCATATTGCGTTAAATTATACTGTTCAATAATTGTATTTAATGAGCTAGCATAAGTAGGTGCAGTGGCATAGCGACCTGTCAGATATGCTGTAGCCTCACGATAGGAAGTCGTATTACTCTTCCAGGCACCAGAATAATAATAAACGCCTGATTGAAATGAAGTAGTTCTCAAGACAGTCGCATTATCTTGAAAAGACTCGCTATAGGAGGGATATTTTCGAAAAGCAGCATTGATTGTAATCCATTGATTATTGGTAAATTCTTGGGTAGACATAGTGACCGACTGACCGTTGTAAGATCCTTTGATTCCAAATAAATTATAATTTGGAGCACTAGATAAGCTACTTTGTCCCCAACCACTTTCAAGTGCCGCTTGGGCAATCATGACAGAAGCATACAGGTCATTAGCCTCAGCTACAGGTTTTGCATAACTGGCAATTTCAGCAATAAAAGTTGCTGGATCTTTGGCAAATCTAGTTGTTGCAAAAGTAGTTGCTGCAAAAGGAGTGATTGCTTCTTCTGTTGGAGCTTCTTGAACTTCTGGTTCTGTTACTTCCTCTTCTAAAGTTTCTTCAGTATATGTATTTTCGGCTTCCTCCGAAATAGCTGTTTCCGGAGCTGTATCTTCTATAGTTGTAGAATCTTCTTCAACTTGGGAAGTTTCTGTTTCCATATCAACGGTTTCTGTTGAAGCAGTTTCTTCACTAGTTTCTGTAGATGCTACAATTTGGGTGTCCGCATCTTCTGCATGGACAGTCACAGCTGGAAATAATGGCGCAACAACAGAAACTGCAGTCACAGTTGTTCCTAAAACAGCAGCTGTTTTTTTCATATTGCCATATGTTGTCCACTGTTGTTCCAATTTTCGTTTTTCTTTTCTAGACAATGACTCTACCATTTTCTTTCCTCCAATTCTCTTTCATACCCCATAGTATACCTTGATTTTATTTTTAAGAAAAGCTTAAAGAATAGAAATAATGAATTGTAATGGCCTTGTAACATCCCTGTGATATTGTCTTTCATACAATTCCTATTGTTAAGAAATTTATGTTATAATCATTTTCACAAGAGTTAGGAAAGAAGGCTTTATATTTAATGAAAAATAAACTATTTTTCCAATATAGCGGGAGTTGCTTTTTGCTTCTTTTCGCCTTTTTAAGTTATCTCGTAAAATTTTATCCAAGCTGGCTCACGACTTTTGACCAAACCATCACACATTGGGTTTACCATCTTCACCCAGGAGCGAATTCCTTTTTTATTTGGATTACTAAATTTGGAAATCCAGCTTCGGTTATCTTACTTTTTTTAGCGATACTTTTTTTATTAGTCTATGGAAAATTGTACACAGACGCTTTCTGGCTTAGTATTGGATTTATCGGAATCAGTGGCCTTTTGAATCCATTATTAAAAGCTTTTTTTATGAGAGAACGTCCAACCTTAGAGCATCTTGTGATTGAAACAAGTTATAGTTTTCCCAGCGGTCATGCCGTAACCAGCATGATTTTATACGGATCCTTGCTTCTCTTAATCCCTCAGTTCTTCCGTTCTAAAAATTTACAGATTTTCTTTAAGGTTTTTTTGGGATTATTGATCTTTCTAATTGGGATGAGTCGCATCTACCTTGGTGTTCACTTTCCCAGTGATATCATCGGCGGTTATACCTTGGGATTAAGTTGGTTGCTCTTCAGTTATCCCTATTATCGTGAAGAACGTTTGAAATGGAAAATAAAAGGAAAACAAAATTAGAAAAGAAAGTGATTGAATTGACAACATTTAAATTCACAGATGACAGTAACAAACGCTATCACTCTTGGAATTACGCCCTACGTCAAGAGTTTGGAGGAAAAATATTCAAAGTACCAATCGATGCTGGCTTTGACTGTCCCAATCGTGACGGCACGGTAGCTAAAGGTGGCTGCACCTTTTGTAGTGTGTCAGGATCTGGAGATATGATAATTGCTCCAAAAGCTCCATTGCCTGAACAGTTCAAAAAAGAGATTGACCAAATGCATCAAAAATGGTCTCACGTTGACCAATACATCGTCTATTTTCAAAATTTTACCAATACTCATGCGCCCGTTGAAGTAATCAAAGAACGTTTTGAACAAGTGGTTAATCTTCCAGGTGTTGTAGGAGTATCTGTTGGCACACGTCCAGATTGTCTGCCAGATGAAGTTGTTGATTATTTGGCTGAATTGAACGAGCGTTTTTATTTGTGGGTGGAATTAGGTCTACAGTCGACATTTGAAAAAACCAGTCAATTAATTAATCGGGCCCATGATTACCAAACTTATCTTGATGGTGTCGCTAAACTAAGAAGACACGGCATTCGCGTTTGCACACATTTGATCAATGGCCTTCCTGGAGAAAGCTTAGACATGATGCGAAAAAATGTCGAACGTGTCATTTTAGATTCGGATATCCAAGGGATTAAATTGCATTTGCTTCATTTAATGAAAAAGACTCGAATGCTACGTGATTATCATGATGGAAAATTACAGTTGATGACTAGAAACGATTATGTCAATGTTATTTGTGACCAACTTGAGATGATTCCAGAAGAAATTATTATTCACCGTTTAACAGGGGATGCCCCTTGGGATAGTCTAGTTGGGCCCATGTGGAGTTTGAAAAAATGGGAAACTCTAAACGCCATTGATGAAGAACTTTTACGTCGTGATTCTTACCAAGGGAAATACAATGTAAGAAAGGAAGCGAAAAAAAGTGTTACCAACCGCCTTACAGTTTAGCCATCAGCTATTAAAAGAAATTATCCAACCTGGAGACCATGTCATAGATGCTACTATGGGAAATGGCTATGATACCACATTTTTAGCTGAACAAGTTGGAGAAAAAGGTAACGTTTATGCATTTGATATTCAATTCCAAGCCATCAGTGCTACTTTAGAAAAACTAAGCCATCAAAATCTAACTTCTCGTGTGACTTTGATTCAAAATGGGCATGAACACCTCGGGGAATACCTAGGTAAAAGCGAAAAAATACAAGCAGCTATTTTTAACCTCGGTTACTTGCCTAAAAGTGATAAACATATCATTACTCAACCAGAAACAACAATACAAGCTCTTGATGCTCTTTGTCCACATCTTGCAAAAGGAGGACGCATCCTGCTGGTTTCTTATTATGGTCATGAAGGTGGCTATGAGAAATTACAAAGATTAGAAGAATACTGCCAAGGATTACCTCAGGAAAACTTTCAAGTGCTTACCTATCGTTTTATCAATCAAAAAAACCAACCACCCATTTTATTTTGTATCGAAAAAAAAGCTTAGTGATATCCTCACTAAGCTTTTTATCGTTAAAAAGTTATTTCAAAGCCTCAACAATAGCCGTGTTAAAAGCCTCTAAATCTTCTGGAGAGCGACTGGTAATTAGATTGCGGTCAACTACGACTTCTTCATCTTTTACATTTGCTCCAGCATTCTTCAAATCTGGTCGAACCGAGGTATACGCAGTCATTGTTCGACCTTGTGTCACCCCTGCTTGAATAAACAATTGTGGCCCATGACAGATCGCAAAAACAGGTTTTTCTGCTTCAAAAAATGCATTGACAAAATCTAAAAATACTTGCTCGGTCCGTAATTGATCAGGTGAGAAGCCACCTGGTATCAATAATGCGTCATATACCGTAGGATCTGTTGCTTTGATTGTTTCATCGATAGTAAACACCGTTCCTTTTTTCCCGTTCACCTGATTTTTTCCTTCGGGACTAATCAAGAATACGTCATGTCCAGCAGCTTCTAAAGCTTCTTTTGGAGAGGTCACTTCAACATCTTCAACAAAGTCGGTCAAAATTGTAGCGATTTTACTCATTATTCTCCTCCTAGAAATTTTTTAAGCCATAATTCATAATTAGCTTCTTACTTCATTGTACTCAAAATAGAAGAATAGTACAATTATCTTGCGAATAAGAAATAGTAAACAAGCATTTTATGATTTAGTTACCATCAAAATTTCAGAACAACGCAACACAACTCAATGACCTCTGCTAGGGTTAGAAGGCAGACTACCTTTATATTTAAGCTTATAGAAAAGGTTGGCTCGTTCTTTTTCTGTCTATTTGTGTTAAACTAAAAGAAATTCTTATCTTCAACATTCAACTATCAAACCAACTTAAAAATAGAAGAATATTTTTGCTAAAGGAGAATGACCTTGAAAACAAAACTGAATAATTGGATGGTTATCTTACTGCTAAACCTTTCTTTTCTACTTTTACTACCACAAACTAGCTTTGCCCAAGATAATTGGGAAGACATCACAAATAATATGCAAGAACCCGTCTCAGAAGTTCAATTACCCGATGCCTCAATCGTGATTGATGCTCACAATGGCCAAGTTTTATGGGAGAAAAATACGGAAAAAGCACATGATCCTGCAGCGCTTACCATGCTAATGACCGTTTATTTAACGATGGAAAAAATACAGGACAACACTTTTTCTTTGGACACAACAGTTACCGCCACCGCTGAAGATGAAGCCATCGCCCAGTTGCAAACCATGTCCAATAACAATGTGGTTACCGGGGTCAATTATCAAATGGAAGATTTATTAAAACTTGCTTTTACTCCCACTTCAAATGTTGCCATATTGATGCTTTCAAGAATGGTTGACAAAGATCCCGATCAATTTATTGAGCATATGAACACCAAAGCTAGTGAGTTAGGCATGACCAATACAAAATATTTTAACGCAACAGGTATTCCGGCGAGTACTTTTGAAGGAAACTATCTTCTTACCAACTACGATAATGCTGCTTATAACCAAACAACTGCCGCTGATTTAGCTTTATTAACTTATCATTTATTAAAAAACTTTCCCGAAATTATTGATTGGACAAAAGAAACGGAAACGACGGTATTGCCTGATTCTTTGTATGAAGAAACATTTACGACTAACAATCAAGCCTTAACGAGTCAAGCCTATCCTTTAGATGGCTTAGACGGCCTCTTATTTTTTGAAAATGGACAGATAAATCATTATGTAACAACAGTCAAACGAAATGGCATGCGCTTAATCTCTGTGTTTTTAAACGCTAATGGTCCTGATGAAGGCTCTACTTTTCGACTAAATAACACCCTTTTAAATAAATTGTTTGAAAAATATGAATACAAGGAAATCTTGACGGCTGGTAAACAGAAAATAAATAACCAAACAGTAAATGTGACTCACGATTTTTATGGCGTCGTTTTAAAAGAAACGGAACCCACTTTTGAACTATCAGAAGACAAGATTTCTCTAAAAAACAGCCTTCCCTTGGTTTCAAATACAATTGACCCATTAGAAGTTGAATATGAGGATGCTAGATCCAATGTTGAAAAAAATATTGAAGAAAATCGTTTGGTTACTTGGTTATTAGAAACAATAGAAATCACAAAAACAACAATACTAGCAATCGGATTTACTTTGTTAGGTATCATTTTTCTCTTGATGTCCCTTTTTATCCCTCGTCGAAAAAAAGTAGAAAAAACAAGTAGGCCTTTAGAAAGTGAAATTACGTCTCGGCGTGAAAAACAAAAATCACAAAAACAAACATGGCCAATAAAAGAAACAATCCTTTTTATAGGTTCAAGTTGCTTCATTGTTGGCATTATTATGTTACTTATCCATCACTTACTTTAGACGATTCTCAGTGAAAAAAGATCTCAATATTCGCAATGGAGGAATATTGAGATCTTTTTATGATACTCATTACTTTTGTTCACGATCAAAGTCAAACCCATCAAAGACTTCACCATCATAATACTTTAAAAGCTGGTCTACAGATAAAAGCTCAGATGTCATTTTTTCGTCCTCTTGTTCTTCCAATTGACTTTGAGCAAACAACTGATAAGCTTCAAGTAATTTTTTATAAAGGCTAGCCTTCGATCCAGCTTCTGCCGAAATAAATGGAAACTCTCGAATAAATCCTTTGTAAACAGGCAACTCCCCTTTAAATTCAATTGGCAAAGTAACAACTTGCAAATGTAAAGCTTCAAATTGTTCGTTCATTTTTATCCCTCGATTTCAATCACTCGTTCTATAAATGACTCATAAAAATCCTGTTCATGGGAAACGACGATGACGGTACCTGGGTATTTTTCCAAACTTTGTTGTAAACTTTCTTTTGTTTCTTGATCAATATGGTTCGTTGGCTCATCCAAAATCAAGAAGTTTCCAGCTGTCATTGTCATTTGAGCCAGTTTCACTTTTGTCTGTTCGCCACCGCTTAGCTGTTTTAGCGGTTCTTGGGCCAATTGATTCACTAATCCTGCTCTAGATAGATGTTGTCTTAGTTCTTTATTACTTGCCTTTGGATAGAGATTACCTAGGTATTGCAGCGGTGTTTCCAGAGGTGATTGCCACTGCAATTCTTGTTCAAAATAATTGATTTTAGTGTTCGCTGGAAAAGAAAAAGTTCCTGAGAGAGCGGGAATTTCGCCAATAAACGTTTTTAATAATGTCGATTTTCCGATACCATTAAAGCCCCGTATCGCAACTTTCTCACCATAGCGAATGGTAAGGTCAATCGGTTTTAACAAAGGTTTTTCATAATCAATAACTAGTTGGTCGGTGGTAATGGCCAAAGTACTCACAATTTCCTGATAAGGAAATTGAAAATGAGGCTTAGCTGCTTGACTAGGTGGCGTTAAGCGGTCAATTTTAGCTAGTTGCTTTTCTCGACTCTTTGCCATAGTAGAACGTGAACCTGCTTTATATTTACGAATATAACTTTCCGTCTTTTCAATATGCTTTTTTTGTGCTGCATATTGTCGTAGATAGGTTTCTTTATTGGCTTCTTTTTGTTTCATTGCTTTCTTTAAATTTCCTGTATACTTAGTCAATTTACCAAACTCAATATCAGCTATATGAGTCGTAATCGCATTTAGAAAGACTTGATCATGAGAGACTACTAAAAAAGTCCCTTCGAAATTCTGTAAAAACTCGATCAACCACTGCACGTGTTTATCATCCAAATGATTGGTGGGTTCATCCAAGACTAAAATATCCGGCTTTTCCAATAGTAATTTAGCCAAAATTACTTTTGACCGCTGTCCACCACTTAAATTTTTAACAAGTGTGTTTAACCCTAGCACATCAATCCCCAGACCTGCTGCCATCTCTTCTATCAAAGTATCTGACTGATAAAATTCACTTTGATCTAATTCAGTCTGTAATTTACCAGCCTTCTCTAATAAATTTTCATCAAGTTCTTCACCATATTTCACATAGAGTCTTCCGATTGTCGTTTCTTTGTCAAGTTCAACTTGAAAAGCTGTTTTTAAAAACTCATAAATGGTCAATGTTTCTTCCATACGGACATATTGATCCAAATAGCCGACTTGACTATTTTTCGAGATTTCTACACGGCCGTCATCTGGTAAAATCTCACCAGTAATAATCTTGATTAAAGTAGATTTACCAGCACCATTTTGGCCAATTAACCCTAAATGCTCGCCATTATTTATTTGTAAGTTCAAGTCTTCGTATAAAATTTTATCAGCAAATTGTTGTCGAATATTTTCTAATTTTAGCATTATCTTTTCTCCTCAGTTTTATCATTAAAAAAGCCGTAGACCCCATCACTGTCCACAGCTTAACTATCTATTGCTTTCATCAAAAAAGGTATACTAAATAAACACACCTGTTTTCGATGAAGCGTATCTAGTTGCTCTTAACAATGCTTCATCTGTTTTTTGTTAAGAGCTACTTTTCTAATAAATTTTAAATAATTATGATAAAACATGACGTTCCCCCTGATTTTCTAGCCTAGTGTATCACGGAGAAGAAAAATTGTCTAGTTTTATAAGATATCTCATTAAAGTGATCAATCTTTTTATAACAAAAATTGCAACATAATCCTATATTAAAAAATTAATAACGAAAGAACGCTCGCTTTCCACAAAAGAAAAGCGAGCGTTAATTTTAGAATTGTTCGATTAGTAATTGACGAATTTCATCTAGATATGGTTGACGTGGATTTGCTGAAGTACATTGATCGTTATAAACCAAATCTACTAATTTATCCAGTGATTTATCAAATTGTTCTTTGGTTACTCCATTTGCAGAAAGTTTAGGTTCGACATCAAGATGTTTCATTAAGTCAGAGATTTTAGCACATAAGGCTTCAACAAGTTGTGCATCATCTTTTCCTTCCAACCCAATATAGCGGGCAATGTCTGCATAGTCTTTTTGCGCACGATAAACTTCATAGCGAGGGAATGGTGTACGTTTCACGTTGCCTACTACCCCATTGAACTTAATCACTGAATTCATGGCAATTGAGATAGCCAAACCATGTGGTAAACCAAATTCCCCACCCGTTTTATGGGCTAGCGAATGATTAATTCCCAAGAAGGCATTAGCAAAACTCATACCTGCAAGAGTTGCTGCATAGTGCATGTTTTCCCGAGCGGTATCTCCTTGTAAAGAAGGATGTGTCGAATCATAATTATACGATTCTTCTAGGTTTTCAAAGACAAGCTTGATAGCTTCTAGAGCCCAAGGACGGGTAAAGTCTGAAGCCAATACTGAAACATAAGATTCTAAAGCATGTGACAAAGTATCTAAACCTGACAAAGCAACCGTTCGTTTTGGTACTGTCATTACAAACTCTGGATCCACGATAGCCACTTGAGGCGTTAGTTCATAGTCAGTCAATGGATATTTAACATGAGTCAAATCATCCGTGATAACAGCATATGGTGTTACTTCTGAACCCGTACCTGAAGTTGTTGGGATAGCAAACAATTTTGTATGATCTGCATGGTGGAATTTCACGATCCGTTTACGAATGTCCAAGAATTTTTGTTGCAACTGGGTAAAGAGATCACTGACTTGTTCATAATCATCTAAAAAGCCAGGTGCTTGATCCAATGAATATTCATAAAGGAAGCGTGCGATTTTAGCAGCATCTAAAGCAGAACCACCACCAACAGCCAAGATTGTATCTGGTTTAAAGTTATGCATTTGTTGTGCAATTTCGATGGTTTGTCCCAAAGTTGGATCAGGTTTTACCGTTCCATAAATAGATGTTTTCACCATATTATCTCGAACTGTTAACTGATCTAATACGCGATTAACAAAACCAAACTGAATCATTCCTGGGTCAGCAACAATAAAGGCACGATCGATTTCTTCAAATTCATCTTGTAAATAAGTGATTGAATTTTTTTCATAGTAAATTTTTTCTGGTAATCGAACCCATTGTGGACGATTTCGACGTTTGGCAACAGTCTTAATGTTGAGTAGGTCATCTGTTGATAAATTGTGTGACAATGAATTTTTCCCCCAAGATCCCGTTCCTAAAGTCAAGCTTGAACGTAATGCGTCTGTATAGACATCGCCGATTCCTCCGACAGAATCTGGTTGATTGACCAAGATACGTGCAGCTTCAGTTTTTTCACCATACTCTTTTACAAAAGGATCTTTTTGAGCACCAATTTGAATCCCGGCATTGTGTCCAGCTCCTTGATAGGTAAGCAAACTCTTCACAATAGAAATACCATCTTCACGATTTTTTGCTTTATAAACGGATAATAGTGGCGATAATTTTTCTGAAGATAATTTTTCTCCAATATTTTTAGCGTCTAGTTCAAATAATAAGACATCTTTTCCTTCTGGAAGATTAACACCTGCTTGTTCACAGATCCAACTTACCGGCATTCCTGCGACTTTCCCGTTCACTCCATGATTATCGTTAAATACAAAATCCGCTAGTTTTTGATAATCGGATTTGGGAACTAAATAAGCCCCACGTTTTTTCATTTCTCTTATCCATTCATCATAAATCGGCGCCTCTACTACTGCAGAATTTTCTGTAGCACAAATCATGCCGTTATCAAAACGTTTGGATAACAATAAGTCTTCAACAGCGCGACTAACATGTGCTGTATGATCGACAAAAGTTGCGCCATTTCCCGCACCTACACCCATTGAAGGATTCCCAGATTTCAATGCAGCATTGACCATGCCAGGTCCTCCTGTTGCTAAAATAGAAGCAATGTGTGGGTTTTGAATCAAGGCATTCGTGTTTTCCATTGAAGGAATTTCGATCCATTGAATAATATCTTTGGGAGCGCCGGCAGCCACTGCAGCATCATAGATAATTTTAGCTGCATGAGCAGAACATTTTTGTGCTTGAGGATGAAAGGCAAAGACAATGGCGTTTCTTGTTTTCAAAGTTAAAATTGATTTAAACATTGCTGTAGCCGTTGGATTAGTGGTTGGTACGATTCCTGCCAAAACCCCTAAAGGAGAAGCAATTTTTATCTTTCCTACCACTTTATCTTCGTCAATAACTCCCACTGTTTTGTCATGACGAATTGTATGATACACATTTTCCGTCGCAAAACGGTTTTTAGTATCTTTATCTTCAACAACGCCGCGTCCAGTTTCATCTACCGCTTCATGAGCGAGCATTAAAGCAGCTTCTGAACCAGCCAAAGCAGCGGCTTCAACAATTGCATCCACCTGTTCTTGAGTATACGTTTCAAAAATCGCTTCTGCTTTTAAAGCTTTTTGAACAAGCGTGTCTGTATATTGACGTGCTTTTTCCATTTTTTCTTCAGCTGTTACTTCTTTTTTTTCTGTATTTTCTTTCATGACATTCACCATGAGAAATCCTCCTCTATTTTCAAAAAGAAATTTTGTTTTCATCTGTGATTTATTTCACTTATAATCATACAATAATTCGTGAATAATTTCAACAACTTTTTTAGCTTTAATTCAATGTTTTTTTATTTTTTTATAATTAAAACGCTTAATTAGTGAATATATGAGCTTTTATGAAAACATGGAATTTATTCATCTTTTTTCAATAATTTTCAAAAAACTTTATAAATTGTCCAGTTCTCTTCTTATTTTTCTGCCACTTTCAAAAAAATTCTGCAATTGTTTAAAAGTAAGATACAAAAAAATTTTCTTATGCTAAAATGAATGTACTTTCAATAAAAATAAAAAGGAATGAACACAATGAGTATAGCTGTTTTTGATATTGGTGGTTCTGCTATTAAATTTGGTTTATGGAAAAACAACCAACTTGAGCATCTTGGAAAATTTGTTACTCCCGAAACTTTTGAAAAAATGCTAGAAGACATGAAAAATACCCTCACCTCTTTTGAAAAGGTCGATGGCATCGCAATTAGCGCCCCTGGTGCTGTGAATGTTAAAAAACGTGTAATAGAAGGAATTAGTGCTGTACCCTACTTGCATCAACGACCCATTTTTGATGAATTGGAAGCTTTTTTTGATTTGCCTATTGCAATAGAAAATGATGCCAATTGTGCCGGAATTTGTGAAATGGAAATTGGTGCCGGAAAAGGGATCAAACAGGCCGTCTTTGTCGTCATCGGCACTGGAGTTGGTGGCGCCATCTTTATTAACGGGCAAATTTACAAAGGGGCTCATCTTTTTGGTGGCGAATTTGGACTAATGCAAAATACGAATGGACAAACTTTAAGTATTAATGGAACCGCAGTACATGTTGCTGAACGCTTCTCAAAAAAAATCGGTCAACCCATAACAGGTAAAGAACTCTACGAAAAAAAAGAGCAAGGCGATTTGCAAGCTAGAAAAGCTCTGTTTGAGATGTATGAAAATATTGCCCAATCTTTATATAATATTCAAGTATCTATCGATCCGGAAATGGTTATCTTAGGCGGAGGAATTTCCGCACGTCCAGAATTAGCTGAAGAATTATCCACACGCCTTTCTTCTTTATTAGAAAAAGAAAATATTGGCTCAATCATGCCTAAAATCGTAAGTTGTCAGTATCAAAACAACGCCAATCTAATTGGAGCCGCCTTAAATTTTCAAAATAGTTACTAGCCAACTACTAAAACACGCGTTGAGTAGATTCAACGCGTGTTTTGGTATTGTGTTTTTTCAACATTAAAACTTCTCATTTTCCATTCTTCAACAGGAATAACTAACTGAAATTGTAACCAGTCTTTTTCTGCTGTGGCGCTTAGACGAAAGCCTAGCTTCTCAGATAATTCTTTGGCAATAGAAAGACCCAAGCCAGCATTTCCACTTATTCTCGCATGATTTCCTTGATAATTTCGATCAAATAATCGGAAAACATCAATTTCATTTTCGGAAGGAACTTGATTTTCGAAAATAAAAAGTAGCTGATTCGTTTCTTTTTTTAGCTGAACTTTAAAAGTTCCCGTTCCATGATTATAAGCATTTTTGATTAAATTTTGGACAATCCGATTAAAATCAATGATACTTGTCTGTATAACTATTCTTTCTTCTTCAAGTTCGATTTCTATTTGCTTAAAACTTTGAGATAATTCTTCGTAGTATTGAGCAACTTGTTCTTGTACTAAACGAACTGGATTACAAGCTTCTTTAGTTATTTTATAATCATCGGCATCCAATAAACTTAACAAGTAAAATTCATCGATTAATTTTGAAATCAGTTGCGTACGTTCTTCAATAATCGATAAGTATTTTACATCTTTAGAATTTAAATTTTTTTTATCCACCATTTGAATATAACCCAACATAGAAGTTAATGGTGTCCGAAAGTCATGAGAAATGGAAGCTAACATTTGTTTGTTACGCTGATCGGTACGCTTTTTTTCTTCTGTAGTCTGTTGAAATTTTTCCATAAGTTCATTTATTTCTTCTATTAATTCCTGATTCCTTTTAGAAAAACCGATTCTCTTTAAATAAGTATGTGATTTTCCTTTTTTTATACGTTTGATTTGCACGAGCACTTCTGTTAGTTCACGTCGATAAAAAAACCAAGCGACCAAACCAAGAATATTTATTGTTACACTAAGAAAAAGAAGCCCTTGCATATTCTCACCACTAACTTTCTTTGATATCTCTATTATTTCATAGCATTCCTATCCATACGATAGGCCTTCAAAGTAACCCCGAATCGATTGGTTTTATCTATTATTACTAGATTAGGATTATTCTAACGAATGCTTTTTGCACCTATCAATAGTTAGAATAAATAACAAAGCTTTTTTCACTTTCACGATCGTTGTTTACTTTACAAGAACAAGTCTAACAGAAAAGAATTTCAAAACTCTGTCTTAAGTCTTACAAAACTCTTAATCCAGTTGAAAACCAACACCCCAAATCGTTTTTATGATTTCTTTATCCGTCACTTTTTGCAACTTCTTTCGCAAACGAGAAATATGAACCATCACAGTGTTGTCATCACCAAAATAAGGTTCTTGCCAAACGGTTTCATATAAATTAGCTTTCGTAAATACTTTTTTAGGATGTTGCAAAAAACATCTCAATAACTCATATTCTTTCTGAGTCAGATCTAAGGGTTGATCATTATAACTTACCGTATGTGTTTCCTCATTCATTTTAAGGGAACCTAACTGTAACTCCTGTAGTTGATTTTCAGAAGGGGAAAAATCACGTAATTGATTTTTAACCCGTGCTAATACCTCAACAGTATTAAAAGGTTTGGCTATATAATCATTGGCCCCAGCTTCTAAAACAGAAGATAAGACGGAAGCTTCTGACCTTGCTGTAATAACAATAATGGGCGTTTGATGGGTTTGTCTTATCCAAAGAATCAAGTCCTCTCCATTAATTCCCGGTAACATCAAATCCAACAAAATTAAATCAAATCGTTCATCTTCTAAGATTCGTTTAGCCTCACTTCCAGCAAAAGCTTGCGTCACCTCATAGTCTTCCAACAAATCATATAACAAGCCATTAATGGAATTATCATCTTCAACAATTAATACCTTTTTCACTATTTTTCACCCCATTCACCTTTTCTTTATCATACCATAACTAGTAGTAGAATAGTTTTTTTAAAATTAGAGTTACATTCTAATTCTCTCCAAATTCATTTTTATCTTTTCTGTATATTATTTGAAGTGACGAAACAAGAGCACTTCTTGATAAATTGGTTTTCGTCTTATTTTTTAAAAGGAGGTCATGCAATTCTTATTGGAATGTTAAATAGATCGTAGTGTGGAAAATGTATAAAAAAGCAGCGAATTTCAATTCCTTTTCAAGCTTCATCATACTGATCAATATTCTTCTTACTATGACATAACTAGTGAATACTCAACCATAAATCAAATTTACTGTAATAGTTAAAAAAGCTCCACCGATAAATCGGTGGAGCAACTTCACTCACAAAAAGCCTAATTATTCGATTCGTTCATGGCATCTTCTGCGGCCATTTGCGCTTCGATATCAGAAATGCTATAGACATTTTCGCTTGCTGTTTGAACTTCTTTCGGTTCCATATTACGATAACGAGACATACCAGTACCGGCTGGGATGATTTTCCCGATGATAACATTTTCTTTCAAGCCAAGTAGTGGATCTTTCTTACCGCGAATAGCAGCATCTGTTAGGACACGTGTCGTTTCTTGGAAGGAAGCAGCAGATAAGAAGCTGTTTGTTTCCAAAGAAGCTTTGGTGATTCCTAGTAATACTGGACGACAAGTAGCAGGAATTCCTCCAGCTACTAACGTACTGTAGTTTTGGTCTTTGAAGTCCGCAATATCTAATAATGTTCCCGGTAAAATATCGGTATCTCCTGGATCCATTACACGAATTTTGCGTAACATTTGACGAACCATTACTTCAATATGTTTGTCGCCGATTTCTACCCCTTGCATCCGATAAACACGTTGTACTTCATGCAATAAGTAGTTTTCAACGGAAATCACATCACGTACTTGTAGCAAATGCTTAGGATCAATTGAACCTTCTGTTAATGGGAATCCACGGTGAATGAAGTCCCCTTCAGCTACTTTCATGCGTGCAGTATAAGGAACAGTATAGGTCCTTGTATCCGTATTTCCTTTGATAGTGACTTCTTTTGTACGAGTGGCAGCATCTTCTACAATTTCACTGACTTCACCTGTTACTTCAGTAATGATTGCTTCCCCTTTTGGATTACGTGCTTCAAAAATTTCTTGAACCCGTGGTAACCCTTGGGTAATATCATCACCGGCAACTCCGCCGGTATGGAAGGTCCGCATAGTCAATTGTGTCCCTGGTTCGCCGATTGATTGAGCAGCAATGGTTCCTACTGCTTCACCGACTTCAACTTCATCGCCTGTGGCAAGGTTACGGCCATAACAATGTTTGCAGACACCATGTTTTGTATTACATGTAAAGGCAGAACGAATAGATACCTTTTCAATACCAGCATCAACCACTTGTTTTGACAAATCTTCTGTAAGCAATTCATTGACGCCTACGATTACTTCCCCTGTTTCAGAGTGAATGATTGACTTGTGAGTATAACGTCCAACTAACCGTTCTTCCAATGTTTCAATGATTTCATTACCTTCACGTAAAGCAGTGATTTCAAGGCCACGATCAGTACCACAATCGTCTTCACGAACAATAACATCTTGAGCCACATCGACTAACCGACGTGTTAAATATCCTGAATCGGCCGTCTTCAATGCCGTATCGGTCATTCCTTTACGAGCTCCATGAGTGGAGATGAACATTTCCAAAACGGTTAAACCTTCACGGAAGTTTGAGATAATTGGAAGTTCCATGATTTTTCCACTTGGGGCAGCCATCAAACCGCGCATACCGGCAAGTTGTGTAAAGTTGGAGATATTCCCACGTGCACCCGAATCAGACATCATAAAGATTGGATTTTCAGCACTCAATGATTCCATTAATTTCAATTGGATATCATCTTTGGCACCATTCCAAACGTCAATGACACGTTCATAACGTTCATCGTCTGTAATCAATCCACGACGGAACTGTTTGGTAATCACATCTACTTGTTTATGAGCCGCTTCAATAATGGTATCTTTTTCATGCAAGACCATGATATCAGCAATTCCTACCGTGATTCCTGCTTTGGTTGAATGTTTATAACCCAAATCTTTCATACGGTCAAGCATATTTGAAGTTTCGGTTACTTGGAATCTTTTGAAGACTTCAGCAATGATATTTCCAAGATTTTTCTTTTTAAATGGCTTAATCAATTCTTGTTCTTTGATAAATGCCGGAATATCAGTACCTGCTTCCACGAAATATTTATCTGGTGTTTGCACCGTCAAATTGAAATCAGTCGGTTCATTCAAGTAAGGAAATTCTGGTGGCATAATTGAGTTAAAGATTACTTTCCCAACTGTTGTAACCATCAAGTGTTCTTTTTGTTCATCTGTGAATGGTTTATCTCCTAAGAGATTAGGATCAACGGCAATCCGTGAGTGCAAATGAACATAGCCATTTTGCCATGCAGCAACAGCTTCATCCATATTGCGAAGGATCATTCCTTCACCTTCACGTCCTTCTTCTTCCATTGTTAGGTAGTAATTTCCTAATACCATATCTTGAGAAGGAGTAACGACTGGTTTCCCATCTTTTGGATTCAAAATATGATGCGCCGCTAACATCAATAACCGAGCTTCGGATTGTGCTTCTTCATTTAAAGGTACATGGACAGCCATTTGGTCACCATCAAAATCGGCATTATAAGCTTCACAAACTAATGGATGCAACCGAATCGCACGCCCTTCAACCAATACTGGCTCAAAAGCTTGGATACCTAAACGGTGAAGCGTAGGTGCCCGATTTAATAGGACTGGATGTTCACGAATAACATCTTCTAAAACGTCCCAAACATCGTCTTCTAGACGTTCGATTTTTCGTTTGGCATTTTTAATGTTGGAGGCAAGTTCGCGTTTAACTAACTCGCGCATCACAAAAGGTTTGAATAGTTCGATGGCCATTTCTTTTGGTAGACCACATTGATACATTTTCAAAAACGGTCCTACACAGATAACCGAACGACCAGAATAGTCGACACGTTTACCCAATAAGTTTTGACGGAAACGTCATTGTTTCCCTTTTAGCATATGGGACAAAGATTTTAATGGACGATTACCCGGTCCTGCTACAGGACGGCCACGACGACCATTATCGATCAATGCATCCACTGCTTCTTGCAACATTCGTTTTTCATTTTGAACAATGATATTGGGGGCATTCAAATCCAACAAGCGTTTCAAGCGATTATTACGGTTAATAACGCGACGGTATAAATCATTTAAATCACTTGTTGCAAAACGTCCACCTTCTAATTGAACCATTGGTCGTAAATCAGGAGGTATGATTGGAATAACATCCATAACCATCCAACTTGGCTTGTTACCAGAAGTTCGGAAAGCTTCCAAAATGTCTAGACGGCGGATGGCACGAGTCCGTTTTTGTCCAGTTGCATTCTTCAATTCTTCTTTTAGTTCTTCACATTCACCATCTAAGTCAACTGCTTCAAGCAATTGTTTGATAGCTTCTGCTCCCATGGCAGCATTAAATTCTTGGCCATATTGATCACGTCTTTCACGATACTCACGTTCTGTTAACAATTGTTTCTTTTCTAAGCTAGTGTTTCCTGGTTCAATCACAACATAAGAAGCAAAATAAATAATTTCTTCTAATGCACGAGGACTCATGTCTAAGATAAGTCCCATACGAGATGGAATACCTTTGAAATACCAAATATGAGAAACAGGTGCTGCTAGTTCAATATGTCCCATTCGTTCACGACGAACTTTAGAGCGGGTTACTTCGACACCACAACGATCACAAACGATTCCTTTATAGCGGATTCGCTTGTATTTCCCACAAGCACATTCCCAGTCTTTTGTTGGGCCGAAAATACGCTCATCAAACAATCCTTCACGTTCAGGCTTTAAGGTCCGATAATTGATGGTTTCTGGCTTTTTTACCTCACCATAAGACCAGCTTCTGATTTTTTCAGGAGAAGCTAAACCTATTTGCATACTTTCGAATTTATTTACATCGATCAAAAAGGGTTCCCTCCATTTCCTTTTCTTCAAACGACCAGGCTTTTGGTCTTGCCTACTTGAGTCAGCAAGACCTTCACCCGTTTTTTTAATCTAAAGGCTCTTCTACCGATACATTCTCTTCATCTGTCGGTTGTTTTTCTGCTGCTTGGTTTTTAGCATCTGTTTCTGCTTTTTCAGCTTTCTTTGCTTTTTGTTGCTCTGCAAATTTTTCTAAAGCATCCACTGTAATCAAATCGTCATCTTCATCGTCAAGATCACGTAATTCAATTTCTTTATCCTCAATATCAAGAACACGCATATTTAGTCCCAAGGATTGCAGTTCTTTTACCAACACACGGAAAGATTCTGGAACTCCTGGTTTTGGAATAGGTTCACCTTTCACGATGGCTTCATAAGTCTTCACACGACCCACGACATCATCTGATTTATACGTTAAGATTTCTTGTAACGTATAGGCAGCACCATAAGCTTCCAAGGCCCATACTTCCATTTCCCCAAAACGTTGACCACCAAATTGAGCTTTTCCTCCAAGTGGTTGTTGGGTAACCAAAGAATAAGGTCCAATTGATCTGGCATGTAATTTATCATCAACCATGTGAGATAGTTTAATCATATACATAACGCCGACTGAGATACGGCCATCAAATGGTTCACCTGTGCGACCATCATAAAGAACTGTTTTGGCATCTTTTGCCATCCCAGCTTCGGCTACAGTTTCCCAAACGTCATCATCTGAAGCCCCATCAAAGACAGGCGTTGCAACATGGATCCCTAACTCACGAGCAGCCATTCCTAGATGTAGCTCTAGGACTTGTCCGATATTCATCCGAGAAGGAACCCCTAATGGATTTAACATGATATCGATTGGCGTCCCATCTGGAAGAAATGGCATATCTTCTTCTGGCATGATACGAGAAACGACCCCTTTGTTTCCGTGACGTCCGGCCATCTTGTCCCCTTCATGAATTTTACGTTTTTGGACAATATAGACGCGGACTAACATATTGACACCTGGTGAAAGTTCATCTCCTGCTTCACGAGTAAAGATTTTCACATCATGGATAATTCCTCCGCCACCATGAGGCACACGCAAGGAAGTATCTCTTACTTCACGCGCTTTTTCACCAAATATTGCATGCAATAAACGTTCTTCAGCAGAAAGTTCGGTTACTCCTTTTGGCGTTACTTTTCCGACTAATAAGTCCCCATCGCGAACTTCTGCTCCGATGCGGATGAACCCCATTTCATCGAGATCTTTTAAGGCATCTTCACCAACATTAGGGATTTCGCGAGTAATTTCTTCAGGTCCTAATTTAGTATCACGTGCTTCTGATTCATATTCTTCAATGTGAATGGATGTATAAACATCATCTTTTACTAAACGACGACTCATGATTACGGCATCTTCATAGTTGTAGCCTTCCCAAGTCATGAAACCAACCAAGACATTTTGTCCTAGTGCCATTTCTCCATTTTCCATGGAAGGCCCATCCGCTAAGATATCACCTTTTTCTACTTTTTCATTTAACTGAACCAGTGGACGTTGGTTATAGCTTGTTCCCGAATTGGAACGACGGAATTTCGTAATATGATAAACATCCAAAGCTCCATTATCACGACGGACTCTAAGTTCTGTCGCATCAACGTACTCAACGACACCATCATTTTTACACAACAAAGCAGAACCAGAGTCATGTGCAGATTTATATTCCATTCCAGTACCAACCCAAGGAGAATGCGGATCAATCAACGGTACTGCTTGACGTTGCATGTTGGCACCCATCAAGGCGCGGTTGGAGTCATCATTTTCCAAAAATGGAATACAAGCTGTCGCAACAGCAACTACTTGTTTTGGTGAAACGTCCATATAATCTACTTTATCAGTGGAAACTTCTAAATTTTCACTCGTGGCACGTGCCATGACAACATCTTCTTTAAAAGAACCATCTTCATTTAAAGGACTGTTGGCTTGGGCCACAACATAATGGTCTTCGGTATCGGCTGTCAAATAATCGATTTGGTCTGTCACACGGCCTGTTTTTCGATCAACTCGACGATAAGGCGTTTCGATAAAGCCAAAACGATTGACCTTTGCATAAGAAGCCAAACTATTAATCAATCCAATATTAGGTCCTTCTGGCGTTTCAATCGGGCACATACGGCCATAGTGAGAATAATGAACGTCTCGCACTTCATAGCCCGCACGATCACGTGTCAATCCACCAGGTCCTAAAGCGGATAAGCGACGTTTATGAGTCAATTCTCCTAATGGATTGGTTTGATCCATAAATTGTGATAATTGAGAAGATCCAAAGAATTCTTTGATACTGGCAACAACTGGACGAATATTGATGAGTTGTTGCGGTGTCAAGGTATCACTATCTTGAATCGACATACGTTCTCGAACCACACGTTCCATTCGCGCTAATCCAATACGGAATTGGTTTTGTAAAAGTTCACCTACTGAACGGATCCGACGATTTCCTAAGTGATCGATATCATCCACGTTACCGATGCCTTCCATTAAATTGAAGAAGTAACCCATACTTGCGACCATATCTGCCGGACGTACTGTACGCACTTTAGGGTCAGGATAGCCGTTACCAATCACATTGACAACACGTTCAGGATCTTTTGGTGAATAGACTTTGATGACTTGAACCACCATTGGATCTGTCACAACACCATCTTCTGAAGGATAATATGTCACTGCATTCAAGCCGTTTTCAAGATGTTCAGCAAACCCATCGATGACTTCATGCGTTAAAACTGTTCCTTTTTCAACTAAAATTTCCCCTGTTTCTGGATCAACTAAAGTTTCCGCCAGAGTCAGATTCAATAAACGTGTTTTAAGGTCTAATTTTTTATTCATTTTATAACGACCAACTGCAGCTAGATCATAGCGGCGTGGGTCAAAAAAGCGAGCATTTAACAAGCTACGAGAACTATCTGCTGTTTTTGGTTCTCCAGGACGAAGACGTTCATAAATGTCTTTTAATCCTTCTTCAGTACGAGAGTCACTCGCATTTTTGTGCAAATCTTTTTCAATTGTTGCGTGTAACGATTCACTTTCACCAAAAATATCTAAAATCGTATCGTCTGAGCCAAAACCCAAAGCCCTAACTAAAACAGACAAAGGAATTTTACGTGTTCGATCGATACGAACGTAGGAAATATCTTTGGCATCTGTTTCCATTTCCAACCAAGCGCCACGATTTGGAATCACAGTCGAACTGAATCCTTCTTTTCCATTTTTGTCTACTTTATCATGGAAATAAACACCTGGAGAACGAACTAATTGAGAAACGATAACACGTTCTGCTCCGTTGATAATAAATGTCCCTTGTTCTGTCATCAATGGAAAGTCGCCGAAGAAAACTTCTTGTGATTTTATTTCTCCAGTTTCACGATTGACTAAGCGCAAGGTTACATGGATCGGTGCCGAATAGTTTGCATCATGTGCACGTGCTTCTTCTACTGTATACTTCGGTTCTTTTAACTCATAATCCACAAATTCTAAAGACAAGTTTCCATTAAAATCTTCAATTGGCAAAATATCTTCAAACATTTCTCTGAGGCCCTCATCTAAGAACCATTGGTAAGAATCGGTTTGAATTTCAATCAAATTTGGCAATTCCAGTACTTCATTGATACGTGCGAAACTTCTACGTTCGCGGTGCTTTCCGTATTTTACTACGTGTCCAGCCAAGCTCTTCACCCCTTCAGTATGTCTATCAAAAAACTATCACTTTACAAAAATGTTACAAAAATTAAATTTGTGTAACAGAGAGCTTTTTTTGCGGCCTGTGAGCAAAAAAAAACCAAAAATAGAGGTTTTCATGAAGAAATTCTACTTTTGTTTCTTTATTTCCAGCCGGAACGGACAATATTTCGCTCCAACTCATACATTTTTGATAGTTTTTGCATCTAAATAGTTTACACCTTTTATTTGTACTTGTCAATATTTTTTTGAATAAATTTTCTGACAGGATACACGACACGACTATATCTACAATTGTCAGCCATAGGATTATTACTCACAACTGCCATTAAAAATGACTATCTCAAATTGTAGGTCTGATGATTCTGTGAATCGTAACAGGATGGTTCCCACTCATCGTCGATTTTAAAAATTGACTTCTCACTTTTAAAAAAGGTATGCTAGAAGTAATAAGAATGGAGGATTTTATGGGAAACAAGACTATTTTTTTGCGTCGCAAAGATAAAACATCCCCTTTATTTTCTAGTTTTTTGTACAAATTAATGGCTACCTATTGCTTAGTATTGATTGCAATCGGTCTTTTTTCAGAATCAATGAGCGATTTATGGTGGGGGATGCAGGCAATTTTTTTAGCGCCTAGTAATTTGACTACTGATTATTTTGCTGTAGGCAACTTTGGCAGTACTTTTTTTAATAGCGGTATCTTAACTTTTGTAAGTTTAGCACTTGCTTGGTATAAAAAGGTCGAACTCAACGGGCCTATGTTGGCTGCTTTTTTTACTGTTTCTGGCTTTTCTTTTTTTGGTAAAGACATTTTTAATTCGATACCGATTTTCCTAGGCGTATTATGTTACGCTCGTTTGGTCAAAAAACCCTATTCTCAGTTTTCACTAATTGCTTTATTTGGTAGTGCCGTATCACCTGTCATCAGTTATATTGCCTTTGGAACGAGATTACCAGTTGAAATCGGGGTTCTTTTAGGCTATTTGGTAGGCATTCTTATCGGCATCATTTTACCACCCTTGTCTGCTCACTTCTTACAATTTCATCAAGGATTTTCCTTATATAATGTAGGCTTTACTTCTGGCATCATTGCAATGTTCATAGCAAACGGCCTTCGTCTATTCGGTCATGAAATAGTGACGCCGCAATTGATTTCAACTCAGTATTCGTCTTCTGCCATGTTCTTTTTGATTATTCTTTCCATCATTCTAATTATCATTGGACTTTTTCTACACGCGAGCTGGAATGATCTTAAAAAGATTTTTTCAGAACCAGGTACCTTAATTACCGATTTTATTGCGTTGTCTTCCACGGGAGCCACTCTGATAAATATGGGAATTATGGGGCTATTAATGATCCTTTTTGTTATACTGATGAAAGGAAGTTTTTCAGGACCTATCGTAGGTGCAGTTCTTACTGTCATGGGTTTTAGTGCCTTTGGTAATCATTGGAAGAATAGTTTGCCAATTTTGTTGGGGGTTTTCCTAGCTTCACTGGTCTCTCCCAATTACGGGAACGATCCTTTTCCAATCATATTAACGGCCCTTTTTGGAACCAGTCTGGCGCCAATTGCTGGTAATTATGGAACTATTCCTGGTGTTTTTGCTGGGTTTATCCATATGACCCTTGTCTCAAATGTTGGCTTTTTACATGGCGGACTTAATCTATATAATAATGGCTTTTCATGTGGTTTTGTAGCTGCCTTCATGGTCCCTATTTTAAATAATTTACAGGAATTAAAGGAGCATCGAAATGAACGAAAAAGAACGAACTCGTCGTATCGTGGATGACTTACTATTGTACTGTTTTTCTAACGATATACAAAAATTACAATTAGATATCCAACAAGATAAAACAAAAGTAACCATTCATTTAACAGGCTATTGCGAAAGTAAACCGTCAGATATGGAGAAATTTTTTGACGCTTTGAATGCCCCTCGTAATCCTAATTTAGAAGGTTATTATGATGAACTATTAGGAGGACATCAAGAGTTCCGCAAAACTCAGGAGTACCGATTACTAGGAATGATGATTGATGAGGCACAACTTCGCTTTGAGTTTCCAGAGATTCAACTTGAACTCACACGCTTTTTCCACTAAGTTGTCTTATCTATCAAAAAGGAGTTTGCTATGAATACTCAACAAAAATTACTTACTATGTTACGTCAATCTTCCAAAACGCATTCTGGTGAAAAATTAGCCCAAGAACTAGGAATTTCCCGTACTGCGGTATGGAAAGCGATTGGCGAACTCGAAAAAAAAGGCTATCAAATTGAACATGGACCCACAGGCTATCGTTATTTAACTTCGGATGTTTTAGAACCTACCGCCTGTGCCAGTTCAGAGCTTTTGTCTCCCCACATTTTTTTAAAAGAGTCCACGGATTCTACCATGACTGATGCTAAAAAAGCCGCAATCAGTAACCAAGAGGCCCCAGCTTTATTTCTTGCAGAAACACAAACAGGTGGTCACGGTCGTTTCGGTCGCCCCTTTTTTTCACCTAAAGGCCAAATCTATATGAGTTTATTATTATATCCTAATCAGTCTTTTGAGGAGCTGCCACAATACACGATTTTAGCAGCTGTGGCGGCCGCTTTAGCCATTGATACGGTCACAGGTGAAAAAACGACGATCAAGTGGGTCAATGATATCTATTTAAACGAAAAAAAAGTGTGTGGTATTTTGTCTGAAGCCATGAGTAATTTTGAAACTGGCCAAATTGCTCATGTTATTTTAGGAATGGGCATCAATTTTTCCATTGCACCAAAAGCTTTCCCAGTAGAAATAAAAGATAAAGCAGGTTCTTTATTTCCAGATGGCGTTACTAATTGCAGCCGTAATGAATTGATTGCTTTAATTTGGAAGAACTTTTTTGAACTGGTTGCAGCTTTACCTGATCAACGGTATTTGCAAATCTATAGAGAAAAATCCTTTGTTCTCGGCAAAATGGTGACCTTTATACAACAAGGTCATACCTACACTGGTTTAGCAACAGAAATTACCGATACAGGCGAACTTGTTGTTGAAACAACAAAAAAGAAATTCATGCTATCTTCAGGTGAAATCAGCTTAACTTCCATTAGATGAACTTAAAAAAAACGAGCATTTGCTCGTTTTTTTATAGTTTATTTCGCATTACTTGCCAAATGAAAGTAGCAAATAAGCTTAAGGCATAGCTACTATTAAATAGAATCATATTTTTGATAGTATAACCAAAACTACGAGGATGGGGTAAGCTTTTTTGATGTTCTTTCAAGTTTTGATGGATTTTGGGAAGGGTTAGAAAAATAAGCAAGATTGGCCAACTATAAATGCCAAATACAAGGCCAATCAATATCGTGAGATAACAAGCATACATTAATCCTTGAAACAATAAAATCCCATTATTACGGCCGATATAATAAACCAAGGTGTAGCGATGATTTTCGATATCCATTTCTAAATCACGCAAATTATTTGCCAACATGATATTCGCAATGGTAAAAACAAGTGGCAACGAAGCCCAGACAATGGCAAGCACTCCCCATAACTGGCCAGTAAGATTAAAAATACCACTTCTTAAATCCAGATTTAAATAAAAAACACCTTGATCGACAGTGTTTAAATAAATTGTGATTGCAAAGATCCCCAACCCCATGGTTACTCCGCTAAAGACTTCACCTAAAGGCATTCTTGATAAGGGAATCGGACCATACGTATAAAAAATACCAATAAAACAAACAATGCCACCCATCACCAACAATAGCCAGCCTGTTTGCCAACTCAAAATTAAACCGATGAACAAGGTAAACAAAATCATACCTAAGATCATATTACGAATCATCTTTTCGGATAGGCGTTCTCTTCCAATCACATTTTGCTGATACTTATAAGTTTCTGATTTTGCTTTTTTGAAATCCATGAAATTATTAATAGCAGTGGTTGCCATATCAAAAACAATCATTCCCAAAAAGAAGAGTGTCGTGTATCCCCAATGAATTTCATGAAAATACGTTAATGAAAAAAGGACTCCTATCAGAAACGGAAAGACACTGGCGATTTTCGTTCGAATCTCCACTACTTCCAAAAAGTTTTTAATTGTCATTTTCTTCTCCTTTACTTTATTTCAATTGGCTACGATCGCCCATTTCATACCCAGAGTTTTCATCTAATTTAAACGTATCTTTGATGTCGTCTGTTACATACACTTTATCTTCTTTTGTTACAAAGATAGCGTCTGTTCCTTTAGGCGTTTCCTTTTCAATATATTCCAAGCCAGCTTTGACCCCTTTATCAAAAATGACGGTTGTTAACCCATCACCATCGATTGATTTATCCGTAATAATTGTGGCGCTTGCTATGTCATTGTCGTAAGGATAGCCTGTTTTCGAATCAAAAATATGATGATAGGTTTTTCCATCAACTTCTAAATAACGTTCATAAATGCCTGAAGTCACGACCGTTTTATCCTCTTCTTTAATGGCACCTAAGACAGAGCCGCGCGCATTATTTGGATCTTGTATTCCCACATTCCACGGTTCTCCTCGCCAGCTTTGACCGACAACATAAATATTTCCCCCTAAATCAACAATAGCAGAGGTAACGCCATGTTCTTGTAAAACAGCAGCTGCCTCATCAGCAATATATCCCTTGGCAATCGCCCCTAAATCTAAAATCATTTGGGGATCTTCTAGATAGACCGTCTGCTCTTGATCATTAAATATCACATGATGATAATCGATGTGTTTTAAGGCTTCATCAATTTCGGACTGGTCCGGTTTTCTGGCATCATCAAAACCAATTCCCCACAACTGAGTAATCGCGCCAATAACCATATTGAAGCCACCATCAGATTCTTCACTATAATCATAGGCCTTTTTCAATAATGCATAAATATCTTTAGAGACTTTCACAGGTTCTTTACCTGCACTGGCATTGATAGCATCAATTTCAGATCCCGATTGATTAATCGTGATTTTATCCCCTAGCTCTTTAATCCGATCAAAAGCTGGTTGTAAGGCTTCTTTTTTACCTTCATCGTAGACACGGATCCTAGTATACGTCCCCAGTAAAAATTCTTCTTGTGCGTAAGGTTCTTTTCTCATCCCTTCAGCTACAGTGACTTCACTAGTAGTAGTCGCTTCTTTTTTATCTTTACACCCTGCCAAACTAACAAGTAAAAGCAAAGCAACGAGTAGTTTTCCATAAATGTGTTTCATTGTCTTCCTCTTTTCAATCATTTGCTTTGTTTATCATAGCCTGTTTTTTGTTACTTGAAAAGTTTTTTTACAAATATTATCCAAATAAAAAAAGCCGAGTCAATGAACTCAGCCTTTTTTATTCGTTTGTTCAACCTTTTTATTCAGATACAAAGTTATCAACTGTAATTGTTTCGGTGTCACCTTTTTCAGCGGCATTGATCAATTGTTGCGCGTATAAAACAAAGGTATGAGAAGATTCAGTAGCTCCTGAAACAACTTCAACATCACCAGGTGTTCCTTCTTCTTCACCCATGGCTTGAACCAATTCATCATTCAATTCAGGAATGTACGTTTCAGGGTTCGTACCTGATTGATCTTTCATGCTTGTATTATAATCAGCGTCATCTTTTTTAGAATCGCCTGCTTCATTCACATTATCAAAATCAGATTCTGTTACTTTACCATCTTTGACTACAATTGAAAAGACAGTACGATAGCCATGGCTATAGTTCTTTTCTTCCAATGTGTAAGTACCATCTTGTAAATCTGCACCATTATCGATTTCAATTGCATCTGTTTCTCCTGCTTGAGCTGCTTGAATCAATTGTTGTGCATAGTTTTGGAAAGAATGGAAACTATGGGTAGCACCAGAAACGACTTCAATATTTGAAGGGTTTTGTTTATCTAATAATTCATCATTAAATTTGGGAATGAATTCTTCTGGTGCAATACCAGATTTTTCCTTCATTGATGTATTATAATCGTCATCATCTTTTTTCGATTTTCCATCTGCATCTACATAATCAAATTGTGAATCGGTGATCGCACCATCTTTTGCTGTAAGTGAAAAGACAGCATGATAGCCATTTTTGTCATTCTTTTCTTCAAGTGTATACGTACCATCTTGTAAAGAAGCAGCTGAAACAACATCAGAAGAACTTTCTTCTGTTTCCGTTGATTCGCTTACTTCAGAAGTTGAAGCTTCACTACTATTTTCAGAACTTTCTGCGGTATTTTCATCTGGAGAACATGCTCCTAATATAATTGCTGAAAAAGCCAAAGCAGCAAATCCTGTCATAAATTTTTTTGTTTTCATTATAAATCCCACTTTCTTCATTTTTTCACAAAGATCTTTGTGATTCATCTAACATTTTAACGAATTTTTATGGATTGTCAATAAAAATCTCACAAATTTCTTAAGAAAATGAAGAAGATTGGACAAACGTCAATTAATGTCACTGTTTTTGTGAAATTTTCAAAAAAACATTTAGACAAACATTGCAAATAGCTATATAATGGAATAGATTGTGTAATAATTATTTTTTATTTTTAATATTAAGGAGAGATAATCAATGACTAAGCAAAATATTGTCGTTGTAGGGGCTGGGTATTCTGGTGTTGCAGCAACTAAATACATGGCTAAAAAGTTCAAAAAAGATGAGGATGTCTCGATTACATTGATCGACCGACATTCCTATCATACCATGATGACCGAACTTCATGAAGTGGCTGGCGGACGGGTTGAACCAGATGCAATCCAATACGATCTACAACGTCTTTTCTGTCGCAAAAAAAATGTCCAATTAGTTACTGACACTGTAACGTCCATCGATAAAACTAAAAAAGCTGTTCAAACCAAAATGGGTTCTTATCCATTTGATTATTTGGTTTTAGCTATGGGTGGGGAACCAAACGATTTTGGTACGCCAGGTGTCAAAGAAAATGGCTTTACTCTTTGGTCTTTTGACGACTCTGTTCGTATCAGAGAACATATTGAATCAACCGTTGCTAAAGCAGCTTTAGAACCAGATGCTGCTAAACGTAAAGCGATGCTGACTTTTGTTGTCTGTGGATCAGGATTTACTGGTATTGAAATGATTGGTGAATTAATCGACTGGAAAGACCAATTGGCAAAAGTTTATAAATTAGACCCAAGTGAAATTAGTTTGAAAGTTGTTGAAGCTTTACCAACGATTTTAAATATGTTGGACAGAAATGATGCCGCAAAAGCAGAACGTTTCTTGAAGAAAAAGAAAGTTGAATTAGTTCTTGATTCTCCAATTGTTGCAGTGGAACCTGATCACATCAAATTAAAAGATGGTTCTACGATTCCAACATACACGTTGATTTGGACGGCTGGTGTCAAGGCTACTTCTGATGCTGCTGATTTTGGGCTAGAGTCTGCTCGTGGTAGCCGACTTGTTGCCAATGAATACATGCAAGCTAAAGGATATGAAAACCAAAATATTTATATTGTTGGTGACCAAGTATATTATGAAGAATTTCCAAATACACCAACACCACAAATCGTGCAAGCTGCTGAAGGAACGGGACACACTGCCGCCAAACATATCGTCTCTTCTATCAAGGGTGGCGAAAAAGAAGCTTATAAAGGAAACTATCAAGGTTTCATGGTTTCAATTGGATCTAAATGGGGAGTTGCTAACCTTTTTAATAAGATCCATTTAAGTGGCTTTTTAGCAATCATCATGAAGCATATTGTTAACTTAAAATACTTCTTTGATATTCGGACAGGCTATTATATGTTCCAATATATCATGCATGAATTTTTCCATATCAAAAATGATCGCAATGTTGCACGTGGTCACTCTTCTCGTTACGGAAATGTTTTATGGAGTTTACCACTACGTCTCTTTTACGGAATGGCTTGGTTCCTTGAAGCCTTCAAAAAAATTGTCGGCGATGGTAAGTGGTTCACACCGAGCACTTGGTTTGGTGAAGGTTCTTGGTTCCAAGGCGACAGTGTTTTCCCATGGACGTGGGATTATGCTGCTGATGCCGCAAGTGCTGCCAGTGGGGCTGATGCTGCCAGTGCCGCAAGTGGAGCCGCTGAAACTGGTGGAGAAGCATTAAAAACTGTTTTTGGTTTAAGTTACGGATACGGTGAAGAACCAATGGCTGTTATTGAAAATGCTCCTGATTGGTTCATGAGTATTATGAAAACAATCATGCCAAACATGGAAGTTGCTGTGACGTTCCAAAAAATTATGGTCTTTGCCGAAATCGGTATCGCTCTTTGCTTGATGGCCGGCTTATTTACTTGGTTATTTAGTGGGGTTACAATTGTCTTAGTTGCAACATTTTGTATGTCAGGAATGTTTTATTGGGCAAACATGTGGTTTGTTCCTGCAGCTATTGCTTTGATGAATGGATCTGGCCGTGCCGTTGGTCTAGATCGTTGGGCCATTCCATGGTTGCAACGTAAACTTGGAAAATGGCGTTATGGAACTCCTAAGTCCATGTATGGTCGTTCATAATTATAACTAATCGGCTGGAACTGAGAATCCTCGTTCCAGCTTTTCTTTTTTTGATTACATAACACGTTGTTTGTGCTAAAATGAAACGAAGAAAAGGAGGACCTTCTCATGACAAAAATCAAAAATTTTATCACAAATAGTCATTTAAAACGATGGGATGTCATCATCATTCTCCTTTTGATTCTTTCTTCTTTCCTACCCTTAGTTGTTTTTGCTTTACAAGAAGAAGATTCCAGCGAAAAACAGGCGATATTGCGCGTAGATGGTCAAGAAATCAAACGTTTCGATTTAGTAGAAGGACAAAAAAAATATACCTATCTTTACGAAGATGAAGACGGTGATTATAACCTCATTGAAATCGACGGCGGTAGAATTCGTATAAAAGAAGCTGACTGTGGTGATCAAATCTGTGTACGTCGCGGTTGGGCAAAAGAGAATGGCGAAACAATCGTCTGCCTTCCACATAAATTGGTGATTGAAATTTCTGCTATAGATGGGAGTGACACGGACGATCTTATTTATTGATCGGCATACGTTATGAATCAACGCTTACGAAAAATAATATTTATTGCTCTACTTGTCGCTCAAGGAGTTGTCATTGGACTAGTTGAAAATATGATTCCCTACCCCTTTAGCTTTGCACCAGGAGCAAAGTTAGGCTTGGCTAATTTGATCACGATTATTGCTATTTTTACCATGCCTAAAAAAGATAGCTTTTTACTGGTTTGGATGCGACTGATCTTGACGACTCTTTTAGGAGGCACCCTATCTACTTTCTTATACAGTATGAGCGGCGCTTTGCTTAGTTATTTTGGCATGTTACTGGTTAAAGGATTAGGTCCTAAACGAGTTAGTATCATTGGTATCAGTGCAACTGGCGGTTTTTTACACAACGTTGGCCAACTAGTCACGGCTTCGTTTATCGCCCAGTCATGGACCGTGATGCTTTATTTACCCGTGCTTTCTTTTTTAGGAATCTTATCCGGTATTGCAATAGGCATTGCTGCCAACTATCTTTTACAACGTGTTGCTACCTTGCGCCAATTTCAAACAGAATACGAAACAAAAACTAAGGTAAAATGGCAGATAAATGAGAAAAAATAAAGGCTCAAACTGATAAAGGAGAATCCCATGAAGCTTCACTCAATGTGGAAGGATTACCCTTCCTTAGAATCTGAATTGAAACAAACGATCGAATTAATGGAACAGTCGATTCAATTAAAAAACAAACCTGTTCAACAAGCTCTATTAGAAATGATTCATGCTGGAGGAAAATTATTACGTCCAGCTTATCAATTATTATTTTCTCAATTCGGCCCAGAGCAAGATCGAAAAAAAGCTGTTTCGATTGCTGCAGCCATTGAAATGCTTCATACAGCAACCTTGATCCATGATGATATCGTTGATGACGCCGATTTAAGACGGAATCAACAAACCATCCGTGCTCAATTTGGCAATAATACCGCCGTTTATGCCGGAGATTATTTATTTGTCTCTTGTTTTAAATTAATGGCGGATTATGCAAGTTCTATGAGAAGTCTGCAATTAAATTCACGCAGTATGGAGAAAATATTGACCGGTGAATTGGGCCAAATGACCGATCACTATAACTTGGCGCTTACTGTCAACGAATATTTAGAAAATATTTCTGGAAAAACAGCCGAGCTCTTTGCCTTAAGTTGTTCCATTGGTGCTTATGAAAGTGGTTCTTCCCAACGTTTTTCAAAAAAAGCCAGTGAGATTGGCCAAGAAATTGGCTTAGCTTTTCAAATCAAAGATGATATTTTGGATTACACGCAAACAAGTGATACAATCGGAAAACCGGTTTTAGAAGATGTCCGACAAGGCGTTTACTCCTTGCCATTGATTTATGCTTTAGAAAATGACAGACAGGAATTAACCCCGCTACTTGAGAAAAAAAGTCACATGACTGAGGCGGACACCAGACAAGTTCTTTTACTGGTTCATGAATTAGGTGGAGTGACTAGAGCACAAGATCTCGCTCAAGCCTATACTCAACGAGCACTACAAAAGATCGAAAAATTACCAGATACTTCCCAACATACGCGCGAAACACTTTACTCATTAACCTCACTCATTTTGCATCGAACCAATTAAATAAAAAAAGCGACAAGAAGTAGACCAGCGTCTTTTTCTTGTCGCTTTTATATTTGATAAAAAATTTTCATACCTCTTTTATTATGAGATAACTTTTTTGATTATCTCATGGTAACAAATTCTTCAGCACCCGTTGGATGAATCGCTACGGTTTGATCAAAATCCGCTTTAGTAGCTCCCATCTTAATCGCTACTGCAAAGCCTTGGAGCATTTCATCTACCCCAACACCAATGGCATGTAAGCCAACGATTTTTTCTTCTTTTCCAACACAAATCAACTTCATTTCACACTTTTGGCGGTAGTCGCTTAATGCAAAAGCCATTGGGGTAAAATGAGAACGATAAATCTTCAAATCATCTCCATATTTTTTTATGGCAGCTTCTTCAGTTATTCCAATTGTTGCAATGGTTGGGTGAGAAAAAATAACTGATGGAATTAGGTCATAATCTAAATGGGCTTTTTCTTTGTCATTGAAAAGTCGTTCAGATAATTGTCGGCCCGCCGCAATAGCAACGGGAGTCAGATTGATCTTATCAATCACATCGCCTACTGCATAAATCCCTTCAGCGGTGGTATTTTGAAAGTCATCTACTTGAACAGCACCGGATGAAGTCAACTGTATATCTGTATTTTCTATTCCTAAATTTGTAACAGCAGGCTTTCTTCCTCCGGCAAATAAAATACTGTCCCCAGTAAGTGTTTGCCCATTTTCAAAGAAGACGGTGTATGTCTCCTCTTTTTTCTCAATTTTTGTTGGTACATGGTCTGGACAAATAGACATGCCGATATCTTGATACATTGTCATTAAATTATCTGAAAGCATGTGATCGAAATGACGCAAGGGACGATCTCTGCGAAATGCCCAAGCAACTTGGCTGCCCAATTCTTGCATGACACCCGCAATTTCCGCTGCTATATACCCTGCTCCTATAACAATTAAACGTTTGGGTTGTTTGGTCCATTCAAAAAAGTCATTTGAATCACTTGCATACTCACCACCAGGAATAGGTAATCGGTTTGGCTTTCCACCAGTGGCTAATAAAATATGAGGAGCCGTATATTTTTTATCATCAACCACTACGGTATGATTGTCGACAAACCGTGCGTATCCTTTTAAGAAATCCACGTTATTGCTATCTAAACCACGTTTGTAAGCACCATGTAAGTAGTCAATATATTTTTGTCGTCTAATCACTAATTCTTCAAAATCAAAGGTAACATCTTTTGTTTTGATTCCATAAGATTGTGCCTCATTTTTAACGGTATTCATGGCCGCACTTGCTTGCCACATGACCTTTTTAGGTACACAACCGACATTGACACAAGTCCCACCTAATTCGTTTTTTTCGATCAGCAATACTTTTGCCCCATACATTCCGGCACGATTAGCCGAAGCAATGCCACCACTGCCGCCACCAATCACGATATAATCATACGTTTCCAATTTATTTCCCCCTCGTACTATACTAATCCTATTTAAAACTATCACTCACCTGTTCTATCGTCAAGAAAGCTGGATTATCCCTCTTCTTTTAACTCTATTGACAAGCGTACCATGTCGCGCAATAACAAACCATTTTCAAAAATAGGCTCTTTATAATGTCGAAGAAAAAAATCTTGATCGACTCCAATGATACGAAACCCACATTTTTGATAAAGATAGAGCTGTACCATGCCTGTACTACCAGTACCGACTTCCATCGTTTGAAATTTCTGTTGGCAAGCCCAAGAAATAGCAAAGGCAATCATCTCTTGGGCAATGCCTTGATTTTGTCTTTCTTCAACTACTGCAATATTGACCAATTCAATTGTTTGAGGACGCGTAGGTAATAAAACCATGATAGCGACAACCTTTTCATCTAGAGAACCCTCAAAGCAGATACCTCTTTTTAAATAATCTTCAATAAGAGACCAAGAAGGATCTGCTTCTAATAAAAGAGCGCAATGTTTTTTTCTTACCGTTTGTATTGTCTGTATTTTCACCACGCTTTTCTCCTTTTTTTTGATAATTTCTTTGCTAATTCTCGAATTTTTTGATGATCACTTTCAGTTTCTTGTAACTGATTGCCATAAATTTCAGCCTCGTATCGACTGGTTAGTTCCAAAAAGTCAGGCCCCCATTCAGGATAAATTTCTTTAAGAAAAGCGGCATATCGATTTAACGATTGATCTGGCAAACGTGGATGTTTTTTCTCAATTTTTTTCAACAGGATTGGATAGGCCTTTAATAAAGGCTGAGTGCTTGTTTTTAGTACGAATAAAATCATCAAGTACTCGGCATATTTTCCTAAGTAAAATAGAAGGATTGCTAGTGCCAACATCAGCAACACACGACCAAATGTAGCAAATAAATCAACATATTGCGTCCACCAATCTTTCAATGAATCCCAAAGTGAGAAAGTTGGATCTTGGCCTCCTCCATCCACTTGAGAAGTAGTAGATGTATCTGTTGCGTCCTCGCTTGTACTTTCAGTAGTACTTGAAGGAGTTGGTGCTACTTCTTGCGTTGTAGAGTCTGTCGTTTTCTCTACCTGTAAAGGATGAGAAAAGCTTGGTGTTGGCTCAAAAGGCAACCAACCATACCCATCAAAATATACTTCTGGCCAGGAATGTGCGTTCTTGTTGCGGACTTCATATTGATCATATTCTCCCTGATTTGCTACAACTTCACCAGGTGAAAAACCTTTGGCCCAACGTGCTGGTATCCCAACTGACCGCAGCATAACCACCATAGAACTTGAGAAGTTATCGCAATACCCTACTTTTTCATCAAAGAGAAAATGTTCGACGTAATCTTGCCCTTTTTCTGGAAAACCGGCATCCATCTTCGAATAACGAAATCCACCATCAAATTTTAGATATTCTTGGATTGCCAAAACTTTTTGCAGTAAACTCGCTTGATTTTGCGTCAATTCTGTCGCTAATTGCGTCACTTTCTCTGAATACTTATCCGGCAATTGCAAATAATCAATGGCCACAGGCGGTTGTGTATTTTCAATTTCTCCCAAATCGTCTACTTGATAATCAAAATCTGTCCATTGGATAGTCGCATCCATTGACTCACTTGGTTGTTGCGAATCCAATCGTTTATTTTCTTCAAAAAAGATAAAGCCAGTATTGTCTGTGTCCACTGTTATCTTTTGATCTCCATAAGGTAATGGAAAATAGCTAAGCGGGCGAAAAAAGTGTAATTGAATGGTTTCTTCCTCTGCATACGTTTGTTCATAAAGATTATCAAAAAGTTCAATGGTACTATCCTCTACTTTTGTTAATTCATTTGGAAAATCATTTCCATAACTCCATCCTGTTCCCGTGTAAAAATTTTTGCTTTCAACTCGCCAATAGTGTTCCTTTTTTTGTAAAGCTTGAAATAAAACTTGGTCATCGTCAATCAATGGTCCACCCAAAAGCCTATCGTCTTCACTAAATCCTGTTCGAGAAGGTGCTCCCGTCCCTGTTTGTTGGATGTAATTATACACTCCTAAATCATTGAAAGTATCTCGTACAAAAGAGGTATGTTCGGTAAAACTGCTTTTTAAACTATTTAAAGGAAGAAAAAGGGTCAAAGCTATAATCGTAGCCACCAAAAAGCCAGCAATCATTTTTTGTTGGAACAAGCGTTTAGACTGTAGTGATTTAAAAAGCAAAGCCAGACCAACCAATAAGACCACTTGTTGCGTCAGATTAACATCGTTATAAACAGCCAAAACTAGTAAATAGCCGATTATGACTGTATAGCTAAAAACGATGCGATTGTTCCTAATTAATTGTTCGATCAAAAAAAGGACCATGAAAAGAACCAGACTTAGGGCAATTTCTCCCGACACATAGCGAAGGTCTGCCTGAGCAATATCCAGAAATAATTGCTTAAACTCCTCAATAAATGCAAAAAACCAATCCAGTGAAAAAGATTCCCCTTTAGGAAAATATAAATATAGGCCAAATAGAGCGGCTAGAAGATACAGGGAAAATCGGAAAAAAGGCCGTACAATAAAAACAGCAATTAAGCAAAAAACCAAACAAATACTGATCGCTAACCAATTTTTACCCAGACCATAAATTTTCAAAAATTGCGGCAAGGCCACAATCAAACTTGCAAAAGTGATCCCAAAAGGAATTATTTTTTCTTTTAACTGTTTTGCCATAGCCGCTCCTTCCTTTCCCAATCTTTTAAGTTATTATAATCATACACTTGCAAGTTGCGCTGATTCTTCAAACTTAAAAGATGTTCTGTTAAGGTCTGATCTTTTTCAGGGGTAACTAGTATCACCTGCTTACCTGTAAAATCTGGCCATATCGGTGGTTCTTCTAGAGGTGTAATTTTCGCAAAGTCTCTAACTGTAGGTGGTTGCGAAATGACATTTTTCCCAAAAAGAAATACTTTCACATTGGCTTGTATCCAATCTTTTTGTAAGGTATAAAAAAAGCTCAACATTTCTTCAAAATAAATACTTTTTGAACCATAAAAAATCAGATAGGTCTCAACTTCTTGGTATTGCTGATACTCTCGAAGGATTAACATCTGTTGACGACTGCTCAACTTCCAATCCATTTGCTTTAATGGATCACCTGGACGATAGGGTCGATAACTTTTGATATCAAAAGAAGGCGTTCCAAAAAAACGTTTGTTTTGCTCATTTTGCAGATATTTACGAAAAGAAGGTGCCGACAGATGGTTGGCAGGTAAGATCAAACGATGACTAGATAGCTGAACCTTTTGACTTTTTTCAAACCAACCAAAAGGATCCCCTGTCTTAAAAGTAAAGGATAATTGTTGGGAGGTCCCACGGTTTTGAGGTTGCCAAGTTATCACAGCAGAATCTGTTTGGCCATGATAAAAAAGAAACGTCACCGTTTGTGTTTTTATTTCATTAATAAGTAGTAAATAAGTAAATAACAATGGTCTCTTTCCGCTTTTTTGAATTTTTAATGGTAAAGAAATCTTCTCACCAACGTGGACAGGAAAATTATCCGTACTTGAAATTCTTAGTCGCTTTAAAGAACCCAGCAAACTAGCAATTTCTATGACAAGCACTAGCGTCATCAATACAAAAAGTGACCACCCAACTTCATTGGTGAATGCCATCGCATAGATAAAGATTAGTACATACAACAAAATGAAAATTAAACTTCGCAAAGCCCACATCCGTTTCACCTCCGTATTGGCACAGGAACACTTGATGTGATTTCTTGCATCAATTTTTTCACCTCGTCTGAGGAGTGTCCTCCACTTTTTAACTTTAAGCGATGACCAAAAACTGCAGGTAATACTTTCTGAAGGTCTTCAGGTGTAACAAAAGCACGGCCTTGAGTCAACGCAAAGGCTTTTGCTCCACGTATGAAGGCGATACTCCCTCGCGGACTAATTCCTAAAGCGATAGCAGGGTGATTGCGTGTTTTTTCCACTAATTGTAAGCCGTAGCGAGCAACTGATTCATGAACAAAAACTTCATCGACAAGTTCTTTTAATTCGCTTACCTCTTTTTCGTCTAATAGTTCTTGGACACTATTTTCGCTTTGAGGTTTACCTAAGATAAGACGCATTTCATCATCAAATTCAGGATAGCCAATATTCAAACGGAATAAGAAACGGTCTAACTGAGCTTCTGGTAAGGGATAAGTTCCTTCGTAATCGATTGGGTTTTGGGTTGCCAATACAAAAAAGTTATCAGGCAACTGATAGGTATGATTATCAATTGTCACACGATTTTCTGACATCGCTTCAAGTAGAGCCGCTTGTGTTCGAGGTGTCGCGCGATTGATTTCATCTGCCAATAAAACGGTCGTAAAAATAGGCCCAGGACGGAATTCAAATTCATTTGTATGAGAATTAAAAATTGAAACACCAAGGATATCACTAGGTAATAAATCAGGAGTAAACTGAACCCGTGAAAAAGTTCCTTGAATGGTTTTGGCTAATGTTTTAACCATCAATGTTTTTCCTACTCCGGGGATATCTTCAAATAACACATGCCCACCTGCTAAAAATGCAGCCACGGTCATTTGTAACACGTCACTTTTGCCTAAAATAACCTTTTCGACTTCATTGATTAATTGTGGTATTTTTGCTAATTTTTCTTCTTGCATATTATTCACTTCCTTTTCATCAACGTTTCTTCTTACTTTAAATATACCAGAAAAAAAAGAAAAGAAACAAAAATGACACTTTTATTTCCTATTTTTTGGTTAACTCACTCACAACATTTATTGAAAGATCAATTTTTTATCTTACATTAAAAAAAGAAAAGCGTTGATTGCTCTGCTAACTTTCTTATAGGTATGTTAAACAAACCGATATTGTGATATAATGAACAATAATAAATAGAAAGTGAGGAGTGAATTTTTATGGAAAAAATGTTCTTAAGTCCTTCCCGTTATGTACAAGGGAAAGATGTCACAAAAACTGGTTTGTCTCACATTACTGAACTTGGCAAAAATGCCCTACTCTTATGTGACGATACCGTATGGCAAATTGTAGGGGAAAGATTCCAAAATGATTTGATAACTGCTGGAGAAAAAGTCTATCATGTTCCTTTTAATGGCGAAGCATCCTTACAAGAAATCGAACGGGTCAGTGAAATTGGTCGCAAAGAAGGAACAACTGTCGTTATCGGTCTTGGTGGTGGTAAAACAATCGATGCTGCCAAAGCCATTGGAGATAAACTAGACATCGCCGTTGCAATCGTACCAACCGTTGCTTCCACAGACGCACCAACTTCAGCTTTGTCGGTCATTTATTCTGAAGCAGGTACATTTGAAAAATATTTATTTTATAAAAAAAATCCTGATCTTGTTTTAGTGGACACCCAAGTGATTGCTAGTGCCCCAGTCCGTCTGTTGGCTTCAGGTATTGCAGATGCATCTGCTACTTGGGTAGAAGGAAGTGCCGTCATCCGGGCTCATGGCCAAACAATGTCTGATGCTTCTCCTACACTGGCAGCAGAAGCAATTGCTAAAAAGTGTGAAGAGACTCTTTTTGCTAATGGGTTACAAGCCATCGAAGCTTGTCGTTCACATGTAGTAACGCCTGCACTTGAAGCTATCATTGAAGCCAACACTTTATTGTCAGGGATTGGTTTCGAAAGTTGTGGACTAGCCGCCGCCCACGCCATTCATAATGGCTTTACTGCCTTGCACGGTCCAATTCATACTCTGACCCATGGTGAAAAAGTGGCCTATGGAACATTGACACAATTAGTTTTAGAAAATCAGCCCCAAGATCGTCTCAATAAATTTATTCATCTTTATCAAAAACTAGGATTGCCAACGACCCTTGTTGATATGAAATTAGACCAAGCCAGTCGTGATGATCTCGTAAAAGTTGGTCAACTAGCTAATCAAGAAGGCGAAACTATCCATCAAATGGCAGAAAGCTTTACCGCTGAAGACATCGCTGACGCTTTAATTGCCGTCGATGCCTATGTGAAAAGCCTCGATGCCTAATAAATGGTCGAAGATTCCTCGATGAAAACATTCAAAAAAATACCACCAACAAATACTTACAAAGAATTCGTTGGTGGTATTTAAGTAGATAGGAGCACAAAATGAAAAAATGAACGGACTTTTTTTGAGTGGTTTGATTTATACAGTTCTTAAAAAACAAACTTCTTCTTTTGCGCTCCTTTTTCTTAC
>Ga0079226_10000174_pt1 | contig 41188 bp, 38 predicted proteins | sample Poulit2014_FD_76345 | JGI IMG/M metagenome (GOLD analysis project Ga0079226, IMG submission 76345) | Agricultural soil microbial communities from Georgia to study Nitrogen management - Poultry litter 2014 | ecosystem: Environmental > Terrestrial > Soil > Agricultural land | place: USA: Georgia...
ATAAATTTGATGGTATTTTTGCTGACGAACCTGAAATATTTGAAGCATTGGATCAAACACTGGCTGCTAAAGAAAGCTCAGCGGTTTTTCCGATTAAAAAAAATAAAAATGAACAGTGGGGTAAACCAGCCGCTAACAAATTTTACTCAAGCACAGAAATGCTTCAGTTAATGCAGCATAATCGTCGTAAATTGCAGGAAGCCGGTGAAAATATCGTGGCTGGTTCATTAGAATTAAATCCAGCCTATAAAGTGAGTGATCAAAAAAGAGCTTGCCAGTTCTGTCCATTTCGTAGTATTTGTAATTTTGATCCAATGTTAGCTGAAAACAACTATCACCGTATTCAGACTTTAAATAAAAAAGAACTAATGGAGCGTCTAGAGGAGGAAGAACATGACTGATATTCCTTTAAAACCGAAAAATGAAAAATTTACCGATACTCAGTGGCAAGCGCTCTTTGATGAGGGCGATAATTTACTGGTCTCAGCTTCTGCTGGATCAGGCAAAACGACCGTACTCGTCCGTCGTGTTATCGAAAAGTTAAAGAGCGGCAGTAATATTGATGAACTTCTGATTGTTACTTTTACTGAAAGTGCCGCCAAAGAAATGAAAGATCGTATTCAAGCAGAATTGCAGCAAGCCATCAACCAGGAAAGTGACAATGAGAGACGCAATCACTTTGTCCGTCAATTGACTTTATTACCGCAAGCACAAATTTCAACTTTACATGCTTTTTGTCTGAGTGTTATCCGTCGTTTTTATTTTTTGATCGATATTGATCCGGTTTTTCGACTTTTGAGCGATGATACCGAAAGAATATTGTTACAAGAGGAAGTTTGGGAAGAAGTTAGAGATCAATATTTTGAAGAAGAAGATCCGATATTTTTTAAATTAGCTGAAAATTTTTCTAATGATCGTTCGGATGAAGGGTTAACTGATATGGTCTTATCTCTTTATCGTTTTGCACAGGCCAATCCGGATCCCAAACAGTGGCTAAAAAATTTAAGTCAGAATTATGATACAAGTCAAGGTCTAGCCGGAAATACTTTGTATCAGCAACAAGTAAAACCGGCATTACTGGAAAATATTTATCTGGCGATCAGCCAGCAAGAAGCTGCTTTAGAACAAGCGCTAGATCCGCTGATGGAAAAGGCACAAGCAGTTTTGCAACATGATTTAGCTGCTAGCCGCCAGATTTTAACTTATCTGAAAAACGATGAGCTAACTACTTTAAGCCAGCTATTGCAAAATCTCTCTTTTGATAGTTACCCGGCCTATCGTAAAATAGAAGAAAAAGCAGTGTCCGTACCGATAAAAACATTGAGAGATCAGGCTAAAAGTCTAATAAATAAAATAAAGGACAGTTTTAGTTTATCGGAAGAAAAGATGCTGGCAATAATGGATCATGCCAGACCCTTAGTGGATAAAATGAGTGAATTGACATTAACTTTTACGGCTGCTTTTCAAAAAAGAAAATTAGCCAAAGGAGTTTTAGATTTTAATGACCTCGAACATTTTGCCTTAGAGATTTTACAAGGGGAAGGTCAGGGCAGCGAGGCTTCGGCTTATTATCGACAGCGTTTTGAAGAAGTTTTGATTGATGAATACCAAGATACAAATCGCCTGCAAGAAGCGATTCTTTATTGGGTGAGACAAGTAGCAAAAAATAATGGAAACTTCTTTATGGTTGGTGATGTCAAGCAATCGATTTATGCTTTTCGGCTAGCTGATCCAACACTTTTTGTGGATAAATATTTAGCTTTTGAAAAAGAAGAGGGCGGCCGTAGAATTCTCTTATCAGAAAATTTCCGCTCACGAAAAGAAGTACTGGAGTTTACTAATCTGGTTTTTAAGCAGCTGATGGATGAAAAAGTAGGTCAGATCCCTTATGATCAGGCTGCACAACTGATCGCAGCTTTCCCTGATTTTCCAGCAAGTGATTGTTTTGATACAGAGTTATTACTTTATGAAAAAGAAGGCGATAGCCAAGAAAAGCCTATTGATAATAAAACTGAAGGAGAGCTGCAGCTGGTCGCCTTAAAGATTCGCGAGCTGATTGATCATAAATTCCAGATTTATGATAAGCAGAAAAAAGAAAATCGTTCAATTGAGTATAAGGATATTGTATTACTGGTCCCCACGCGCAGTAATAATTTAACGATCATGGATATCTTTAAAAGTTATTTTATTCCGCTGGAAGTAAATGACGCCCAGAACTATTTTCAAGCGACAGAGATCCAGACCATGCTGGCTTTATTGGAAATTATTGACAATCCCTATCAGGACATACCTTTTGTAGCAGTCCTACGCTCTCCGATTGTGGGCTTGAACGAAGAAGAACTGGCACAGATACGTTTGCAGCAAAAAGAAGACGATTACTATACTGCTTTCTTAAAGTACCTTAATAGTGCAACAGATCCGTTATCCGATCGTTTACAAGAATTTCATCGACAATTAAAAAAATGGCGACAGTTAGCTCGGCGCAGAACGATTTCAACTCTGATCTGGTCGATTTATCAAGAGACAGCTTATTTAGATTATGTTTTAGCCCTACCTTCAGGTCAGCAGCGTTATGCCAATTTAATTGCTTTGGCCAATCGGGCTGAAAGTTATGAAAAAAGTAGTTTTAGAGGATTATATCAATTTATCCGCTTTATTGAAAAAATGCAGGAAAAAGATAAAGACTTGGCTCAGCCACTTGCTTTGTCCCAAGAAAATGCGGTAAAAGTTATGACCATCCATGCCAGTAAGGGACTGGAGTTTCCGGTTGTTTTCTTATTAGATATGACAAAACAATTTAATACGAGCGATTTAAATCAGAGATATATTTTTGAAGAGCGTCTAGGTGCAGGGATAAAATGGATCGATGAAGAAAATGTACGTTATGAAACTTTACCTTACCAGGCTATTTTCGAACAACGCCTGCAAAAAATGTTGTCTGAAGAAATGCGTAAACTTTATGTTGCATTGACGCGAGCTGAGCAGAAGCTTTATTTAGTCGGTTCATATAAAAGTAAAGCAAAAGCTTATAAGAAGTGGCACGAAGCATTAGATCAAAAAGAAACAGTCCTGAATCCGGCCTTGCGCATGACTGTCAGAGGAAATCTGATGGACTGGATCGGAATGACTTTAGTTCGTCATCCGGATATGGCTCAATTTGATGATGATCTTGAAACTCGTCAAAAAACGATCTATCATCCAGTTCATTTTCAGATTCATTGGACCAATCAGGATCAGCTAATTGAAAAAAGCCAGAAGATCGCTTTAGCTGCAATTGAAAAAAATAAATCTGAATCAAATATTACTAGTGATATAAGCTCTTTACAGCAGCGGCTGAATTTTTCCTATCCACTGCTAAAATCTACGATGACGACTAGCTATCAGTCGGTTTCTGAAATGAAACGACTGTATAACGATCCTGATGATGAAGCAATCAGCAAGATCGAATGGGAAAGTGTGGTTGAAAAAGGTCAAAAACAATATTTTCGCTATACTGAAAATGAATTAGCTAAACCGCAATTTATGCAAGAAGAGAGAATTGACCCGCGTTTAGTAGGTAGTAGTATCCATTTATTATTACAAACTTTACCCTTAACACAAGTTCCCACGCTGACTTTACTACGACAAAAAGTAAAAGAACTGATCAAAAATGGAATTATTGAAAAAAAGATTGCTGAAAAAATGGATCTATCAGCTGTTCGATGGTTTTTTGAGACGGATTTAGGCCAGTTATTATTAACGGATGCTAAAAATGTCAAAAGAGAACAACCCTTTTCGATGTTGAAAGATGCGCGTGATATTTTTCTTGATTTCGATGAAGCAGATGCCCAGCTGCTGATTCATGGAATTATCGATGGCTATATAGAATATGAGGATTCAGTGATTTTGTACGATTTTAAAACAGATGCTGTCTATGATCAAAAAAGTAAAGAAAAAGTTATTCAAAATTATAGTGGTCAATTGCGTTTATACAAAGAGGCTTTGACACAAGCCCTGAAAAAACCAGTCACTAAAACGTATTTGGTATTATTAAATACGAAGGAAATCGTTGAAATGTTTTGAGCTTGAGCATTTTCATCAATTCATCTGAGAAAATATGTTATAATACTCAATAAGAAGAGGTGTATAATTATGATGGAAATGAGAAAATCAACATATACACTGTGTCCTAAGTTTGAAAAAGCTTTTTCCATTTTGGGAAAAAAATGGAATGGTTTAATTATTGATGTATTGATCCAGGATGGTGAGCAGCGTTTTGTGGATATGGCACAAAAAATTCCCATGTTAAGTGATCGTGTTTTAACTGAACGCTTAAAAGAATTAGAAAAAGAAAATATTCTCATCAAGTCAAGCGGTCGATACAAATTAACAGATAAAGGGCGCGGTTTAGAAACCGTCCTCAATTCTGTCAGGGATTGGAGTCAAACGTGGCTGAGTGAAAAAGAATGTTAAAAACAGTTGATTTTTGCTCAGATATTTAGTAGACTTAACTCAATTGAATAATGATAAGAGCGATGATAGAAACAAGTAATTTGGCAAAAACAAAAAAGGGAGCCTTGTCTTAAGACTGAAAGCAATGGCTGTTTTTAAAAAATGAAATTCACTTCTGGAGTTCACTTGGTAAACAAGTCGGTATTACACTACCGTTAATGAATTAAGTGCACGTTGTTAGGCGTGAAATAGGATGGTAACACGAGACCTCGTTCCTTTTGGGAAACGAGGTCTTTTTTTATGCAGAAATTTTCCTTATGTAAAATGCTGGCCGGTATTTGTCATCTGTTTATCATTACTTATTAATCACTAAAAATAAAAAGAGGAGGCATTTAGATGTCTTTAAAAGAGCAGCTAGAAGAAGTTCGTGATGAAGCTTTAAAAAGTATTGAAAATCTAAATGATTTGGAAAGTTTAAACCAGTTAAGGGTTAAAGTATTAGGGAAAAAAGGCCCAATCACCCAGACTTTACGAGGTATGAAAGATTTAAGCTCAAAAGAGCGCCCCAAAATCGGTAGTTTTGCCAATCAAGTCAGAGATACTCTGACTCAAGAAATCGAGTCCAAAAAAACACTACTTGAAGAAGAAGCTTTAAATCGAGAACTAAAAGAACAAAGTATTGACGTCACCTTAAGTGGCAAACAAATTCCACAGGGAAATCGTCATGTGCTAACCCAGATTATTGAAGAAATCGAAGATATATTTGTCGGGATGGGTTACCAGGTCATCGAAGGCTATGAAGTCGAACAGGATCATTATAATTTTGAACGGATGAATATTCCTAAAAATCATCCTGCTCGTGATATGCAAGATACTTTTTATATTTCCGATGAATTGTTAATACGGACCCATACTTCGCCGGTACAGGCTCGCACAATGGAAAAACATGATTTTTCTAAAGGCCCCCTGCGCATGATTTCACCGGGGAAAGTTTTTCGTCGGGATACAGATGATGCTACTCACAGTCACCAGTTCCATCAAATTGAGGGTCTGGTGGTGGATAAGCATGTTACTATGGGAGATTTAAAAGGGACACTGGAAGAACTGATGAAGAAAATGTTTGGTGAAAATCGCGAAATCCGGTTGCGTCCCAGCTATTTTCCTTTTACAGAACCTTCTGTTGAAGTCGACGTATCATGCTTTAAGTGTGGCGGCAAAGGATGTAATGTTTGCAAGCATACGGGCTGGATCGAAATTTTAGGGGCCGGTATGGTTCATCCTAGTGTCCTGGAGATGTCTGGCATCGATTCAAAAGAGTACAGCGGTTTTGCTTTTGGCTTAGGGCCAGACAGAATTGCCATGCTGCGTTATGGAATAGACGATATTCGTAGTTTCTATTTAAATGACGTACGTTTTATTGATCAGTTCAAGGGGGAATAATTCATGTTAGTATCATATAAATGGTTGCAGGAACTAGTGGATGTGTCAGCAGTAGAACCGCTAGATCTGGCAGATCAGATGTCTCTGAGTGGAATCGAAGTCGAAGAAACGTCTTTTCCCAGTGCAGGCTTGAAAAAATTGGTTGTTGGTCATGTGGTTGAGTGTATTGATCATCCAGACTCCGATCATCTGCATTTGTGTCAGGTCGATGTGGGTGAAGAAAAGTTAACTCAAATTGTCTGTGGTGCACCTAATATCAAAGCAGGGATCAATGTTATTGTCGCATTACCAGGAGCGCGGATCGCTGACAATGTAAAAATAAAAAAAGGAAAAATGCGTGGACAAATTTCTAACGGAATGATTTGTTCTTTACAAGAAATTGGTTATGACGAAAGCGTAGTTCCCAAAGAGTATGCGGAGGGTATTTACTATTTGCCTGATGATGCTGCAGCTGGTTTAGCTATCTATCCTTATTTAGCAATGGATGATGCTTTAATTGATTTAGAAATCACTCCTAATCGGGCGGATGCACTAAGCATGAGAGGCGTTGCTCATGAAGTAGCGGCTATCTATCGCAAGCAAGTCCATTTTAAAGATGTTGAACTGACAGAAGTGTCCAAAAAAGCAGCAGATAAACTGAATGTAACTGTAACAGATGACAAAGACGTGCCTAGCTATCAAATCCGTGTGATTGAAAATGTTAAGATTCAACCGAGTCCACGCTGGTTACAAAATCGTCTGATGAATATCGGTATTCGCCCGATCAATAATGTAGTCGATGTGACAAATTATATTTTAATGTATTATGGTCAGCCTTTGCATGCTTTTGACTATGATGCTTTAAAAAGTCAGACGATCCATGTGCGGCGGGCGCATGAAAATGAAAAATTAGTCACTCTTGATAAAGAAGAAAGAAGCTTGTCTGTTGAGGATATTGTGATCACCAATGGTGAAAAGCCGGTTGCCTTAGCGGGAGTAATGGGCGGGCTTGATTCTGAAATTACTGAAAAGACTACGACTGTAGCTTTAGAATCAGCAGTATTTGATCCTGCAATCATCCGCAAGACATCACAGAGATATAATTTACGTAGCGAATCTTCTGCTCGTTTTGAAAAAGGAATCAATCTGGCAACAGTCGATCAGGCTTGTGATGAAGCGGCTGCTTTGATCAGTCAGCTGACTGGTGGGCAAGTGCTGTCAGCTAGTATCAAAGCAAGCCAAGTCACAGCCCAAGACGTCACAGTTAAGATCACTTTGCAAAGGATCAATGATTATCTGGGAACGGAATTGACAGTTGATCAGGTAAACGATATTTTTGTGGCTCTTGGTTTTGATTATAGAGAAAAAGAGGGGGCTTATAACGTAAAAGTTCCTCCACGTCGCTGGGATATCGCAATCGATGCAGATATTGTTGAAGAAGTTGCTCGTATTTATGGCTATAATCGTTTACCCGCTACTTTGCCTAGTGGAGAAACTGTAGCCGGCAGTCTGACTAAAAAACAAAAGAAGACCAGAGCAATACGTTGTTGTCTGGAAGGAGCTGGCTTAAGTGAAGCAATCAGTTATGCTTTGACTAGTGAAGAAAAATCACGCCAGTTTACTACTGGCTCGAGTAAGCTTACCTATTTAGACTGGCCGATGACTTCAGAACGGACAGTACTACGCTTAAATCTGATCAGTGGTTTGTTAGATGATGACAGCTATAATATTGCCAGAAATAATCATCAGATTGCTTTGTATGAAATTGGTCGGATTTTTCAGCAAAAAAAAGATCCAAAGGAAAATCTTCCTCAAGAAATTGAACATCTGGCTTTTGCGCTTGCTGGAGAATGGACAAGCCGTGACTGGCGAGAAAAAGCAGTCAAGGTAGATTTTTATCAGGCAAAGGGCATATTGGAAGATTTATTCAATCGGTTAAATATAACAGATCAAATTAGCTATCAGGCGACTAGTGAAATTAAGGAGATGCATCCAGGACGCTGTGCAGCCATTCTACTTAACGGAGAAAAAATTGGCTTTGTCGGTCAAGTACATCCCAAAGTAGCTAAAAAATATGAGATAATTGAAACCTATGTGGCTGAGCTGGATTTAACCACACTTCTTAGTGCAGAAAGTAATTTTACTTATACTCCGGTAACTAGGTATCCGACAGTAAGTCGTGATATAGCTATGGTAGTTAAAGAAGAAATCGATAACCAGACTTTAGTTCAGACAATAAAAAAAGCAGCAGGTAAATACTTACATGATGTTACTCTATTTGATGTCTATCAAGGGAAGAATATTGCCAGAGATTATAAGTCAATGGCTTACGGTCTAACTTTTGGCGATCCTAACGCAACTTTGACAGATGAACAGGTCAATAAAGCAATGAGTAAAGTTGAAAAAGCTTTAACTGAAAATTTAGCTGCTACCATAAGATAAATTTGATAAAACAGAAGACATGATTATTGAAAAAGTAATCTTGTCTTTTGTTTTTTTCAAATTTTACTTTTCAAAAATAAAATTCTTCGTTATGATAGATAAAAGAACATAAAGTTTATTAAAATCATGGAGGCGTTGACAAATGGAAAGAAAAAAGACTTTGCTGATGATCGTGGACTATCAAGAGCGTTTAGTACCCAGTATCTATAATCATCAAAAGATCCTGGCTAAAGCAAAGCAGGTGATTCAGGCTTTTGAGGTCTTTGGTATACCCATGATCGTGACTGAACAATATCCTAAAGGTTTAGGTCCGACAGTAGCTCAAATCAAAGATTGTCTGAATAATGAAGTACCGATTTTTGACAAAATGACATTTTCTGCTTATCTGGCTGAAATTCAAACGCTGTTAAAAGAAAAACAGATAGAAGATGTGATTTTAATTGGTATGGAAACTCATGTTTGCGTCTATCAGACCACCAGAGAGCTAATTGAAGATGGTTATCGGGTTCATATCGTTCAAGATGCAATTAGTTCTAGAACGGCAGAAAATGCTGAAAGTGGTTTTGCCATGATGCGTGATTTAGGAGCAAGTATCACAAATTCAGAAGCCCTCATTTATGAGATCATGAAAGTAGCAGGTACCGATGAATTCAAAAAAATTCTGAAAATCGTTAAATAAAAAACTATGTTTAAAAGACCATAAAAATATAGTACAATGATAAAGTGTTTAAATTTAATAGGGTGTGAAAGCATTGAAGGAGCGAAAAGTAGTGGAACGAACAGTAGGTACAATTACAAGAGGATTACGTTGTCCGATTATAAATAAAGGAGATAAGATTGAAGATATTGTCATTGAAAGTGTATTGCAGGCAGCCGGAACAGCAAAATTTGCCGTACAAGATCAAGACATTGTCGCAATTACCGAATCTATCATTGCCCGTGCGCAAGGAAACTATGCGAGTATCGATCAGATTGCTGAAGATATTGAAACAAAATTCGGTAAAGAAACAATCGGAGTTACCTTTCCTATTTTAAGTCGTAATCGTTTTTCAAATTGTCTGCGAGGGATCGCTCGTGGTGCGAAAAAGATCGTTTTAATGCTTAGCTATCCTTCAGATGAAGTAGGTAATCATCTGATTTCTTTAGATGCTTTAGATGAAAAAGGTGTCAATCCATGGACAGATGTATTAACAGAAGAGATGTTTAGAGATTTATTTGGTCATCATAAACATCGCTTTACTGGTGTAGATTATATTGATTATTATAAAAATCTGATCACATCAGAAGGAGCTGAATGTGAGGTTATTTTTTCACAAAAGCCTAAAACTATTTTAAAATATACAAAGAATGTCCTGACTTGTGACATTCATACACGCTATCGGACAAAACGTATTTTAGAAAAAAATGGAGCAAAAAAAGTAAATACTTTAGACGATATTTTATCTGAATCAGTGAGCGGTAGCGGTTTTAATGAACAATATGGTTTATTAGGTTCAAATAAATCAACAGAAAATGCAGTTAAACTCTTCCCGCGTAATTGCCAACCTGTAGTAGATAGTATTCAGATGCAGTTAAAAAAGGAAACAGGAAAACAAATTGAAGTCATGGTTTATGGCGATGGAGCTTTTAAAGATCCGGTGGGTAAAATTTGGGAGTTAGCAGATCCGGTTGTTTCACCAGCCTATACTGCAGGATTAAACGGTACTCCAAATGAAGTCAAGTTAAAATATCTGGCAGATAATAACTTTTCTGATTTACGTGGAACTGCTTTAGAAGCAGCAATCAAAAAACAAATTAATGAAAAAGATGAAGACCTGACTGGTTCAATGGAAGCACAAGGGACAACTCCTCGGCGTTTAACTGACTTGATCGGCTCTTTGGCAGATTTAACTTCTGGCAGTGGAGATAAGGGTACACCGATTGTTTATATCCAAGGTTATTTCGATAATTTTACCAAATAAAGTACTGGTCTATCTTTTAAATGAGTCTATTAAAAAACAAGGACAGCGAAATATAAAATTTCGCTGTCCTTTTTAATTATCGTAGTTCTGATTATCTAAAATAATTGATCCCCATGGCAGTTTTTACTTCATCTAAGGTCTGTGCAGCTACTTTTTGTGCAGCTAAACTGCCATTTTGCAGCATTTCCATGACTGCTTGCGGCTCTTTAGCCATTTCTTCACGACGTTTGCGGATAGGACTTAGTTCTTGCTCCAAAACATCGATCAAATAACGCTTGATTTTTACATCGCCCAGCCCGCCTTCTTGATAGTGTTCTTTTAGCTGCGTAACATAATTCTTATCTTCAGCGAAGACATCAAGGTAAGTAAAGACCATATTTCCTTCAACTTTACCGGGATCAGCTACATGAATATGATCAGGATCAGTAAACATGCTCATTACTTTTTTCTCGACAGTATCCATAGAATCGGCCAAGTAAATGCCATTGTTCAAAGATTTGCTCATTTTTCCATTGCCATCAATGCCAGGCAAGCGGCCCATACCTTTAGCTGGAAAAACACCTTTGGGATTAACCAGCACTTGATCATAGGTTGAATTAAAAGAATGAACGATTTCTTGGGTTTGTTCTAACATCGGTTTCTGATCTTCGCCAACGGGTACTAAATTAGCCTTAAAAGCAGTGATGTCAGAGGCTTGCGATACCGGATAAATGAAAAATCCGGTAGGTACACCTTCACCAAAATTTTTTTGTTCGATCTCACTTTTTACGGTCGGGTTACGGCGCACTCGTCCGACACTAACTAAATTTAAATAATACATGGTCAGTTCTGAAAGTTCAGGAATTTGTGATTGAATAAAAATGACTGATTTTTTTGGGTTAAGACCAACTGCTAGATAATCTAAGGCCACTTGTAAGACGTTACTAGAAACTTTTTTAGGATTTTTCGCGTTGTCTGTCAGAGCTTGGATATCTGCAATCATAATATAAAGCTTATTATTCGGATCTTCCTGCATTTTAATTCGAGTTTTTAAAGAGCCGACGTAATGTCCTAAGTGTAATTTTCCGGTAGGACGGTCGCCTGTAAGAATGGTATTCACATTATTCACCTTTTCTAAATAGATTCTATAGTTATCTTACCTTTTTTTAAGTTAGGATACAAACTAAATTTTATTTCTAACATTATATAACATATACATGTCACATAACTTACAAACTATTTCTCTTTTAAAAATAATTCTTTACAAATACTAAAATAAATGATTATAATATTTATTAAGCGTTTATTAGAATATTATAAGAAATAATGGATAGAAAAGAGGTAGTAATTATGGCTATGATTGAATTTAAAGAGGTTGAAAAGTATTATGGTAATTTTCATGCCTTAAAAAACATTAATCTTTCCTTTGAAAAAGGAGAGGTGGTAGTAGTGATCGGTCCATCTGGTTCAGGAAAAAGTACTTTGTTACGCACAATTAACGGGTTAGAAACTATTACATCAGGAAAATTACTGATCAATGACCAGGATATCCGTGGTAAGAGTACGAAACTAACAGAGATTCGTAAAAATGTTGGTATGGTTTTTCAGCATTTTAATCTTTATCCTAATAAAACGGTTATTGAGAATATCACTTTAGCGCCTATAAAAGTTTTAAAGAAAGACCAGAAGGAAGCGGATGATATTGCCCAGGCTTTACTTGAGCAAGTAGGAATGCTTGATAAAAAGGATTCTTATCCTGCTCAACTTTCTGGTGGTCAGCAACAGCGTGTGGCAATTGCAAGAGGGTTGGCGATGCAGCCGGAAATGCTTTTATTCGACGAACCAACTTCAGCATTGGATCCAGAGATGATCGGTGATGTATTAGACGTTATGAAGATTTTGGCCAATGATGGTATGTCTATGATCGTTGTTACTCATGAAATGAACTTTGCCAAAGAAGTCGCAGATCGAGTGGTTTTTATGGCGGATGGTCAGGTACTTGAAGAAAGTCGTGATGTGGAATCTTTCTTTGCCAAACCAAAAGACGAACGTGCTCAACAGTTTATCAGTAAAGTGGTAAATCACTGAGTAATTCTAATGAGAAGGAGGAAGTCGGATGTCTAGGAAAAAAATTATTTCTTTTCTATTAATTTTTACTGCCTTAGTCACTTTATCGTCTTGCAAGTCAAAAAGTGTCGCTGATCGTGACGTATTGGCTGAAAGCAAAAAGTCCAATGAAATTGTCTGGGGAGTTAAAAATGATACTCGTTTATTTGGAATGATGGATATTGCTTCGCGCGAAGTAAAAGGTTTTGATATCGATATTGCCAAAGCAATTACTGAAAAAATACTGGGTCGTGATGGACACGCTAATTTTGTTGAAGTAACTTCAAAAACGCGTATTCCTTTGCTTAAGAATGGTAATATTAATGCTATTATTGCAACTATGACGATCTCTGAAGAAAGAAAAAAAGAGGCTGATTTTTCAGATGTTTATTTTGATGCGGGACAGTCATTATTAGTTAAAAAAGGAAGTCCAATTAAAGATGTTTCTTCAATCAAACCCAACATGACGATATTAGCAGTTAAAGGCTCCACTTCTGCTCAAAATATCCGCGAACATTCGCCAAAAGCTAAGGTGCTGGAGTTAGAAAACTATGCTGAGGCGTTTACCGCCCTGCAAGCGGGTCAGGGTGAGGCTGTTACAACCGATAATGCCATCTTGCTCGGGATGGCTAGTGAAAACAAGAACTATGAACTCGTAGGTGGTACTTTTACGAATGAACCCTATGGAATCGCAATTGATAAGAATCAGGAAAATTTTTTGCAAGCAGTTAACCAGGCTTTAAAAGAAATGCATGAAGACGGGACTTATGATGAAATTTATCAAAAATGGTTTCCTGATGATGATGAAGGACGAGTAAAAGAATAAGGAGGTATAGCATGTTAGAACTTTTTCAAAATAACTCGAGTCTATTTTTAGAAGGCTTTAAAATTACAATTTTTTCGAGTTTATTAGCATTATTTTTTAGCTTAGTGATCGGCACTTTGATGGCCATCTTTCAATTATCATCTAATAAGATCGTGAAAGGACTTGCCAAAGCCTACGTGGAATTTTTCCGTAATATACCATTACTTATAATCGTAATGTTTTTTTATGTTGTTTTGCCACTTTATGGTTTGGCTTTTACTGGTTTTCAGGCTGGAACTATCGGTTCGACGATTTATACCTCAGCTTTCATTGCTGAAACTGTACGTTCGGGAATTCAGACGGTTCCAACAGGGCAGATGGAAGCAGCCTTGTCTTCGGGCTTTACTTATGTTCAGTCCCTGCAATATATTATCTTGCCTCAGGCTTTTAAAATCGTTATTCCTCCACTAGGTGGTCAGTTCATTAATCTGATTAAAAATTCCTCCATCCTGGCTATGGTAGCAGGTCTTGATTTGATGTACCAGGGAGATCTGGTGGCCAGTACGACCTTTATTACTTTTGATACTTACATCATTGTGGGAATTTTTTATCTTATCCTAACTTTGCCATTGTCTTATCTGATGAGTCATCTTGAAAAAAGCTGGGACGTCTAATAGAAAGGGGAGCTATCATTTATGGATTTTTCAGGAGCATTTTCTTTTATTAATTTACGCTTCATCTTGGATGGTTTACAGGTTACTGTCTCAGTTGCTGCGATTTCAATCGTATTCAGTTTTTTGATCGGTGCTCTAGCTGGGACCATACGTTTTGCCAAGATCCCGTTATTATCAAAAATTGTGGGTGTTGTGGTAGATATTATTCGTAACCTACCTTTACTTTTGATTATTTTCTTCACCTATTTTGCTTTACCGCAAATCGGGATACGCTTTGATATTTTCTGGTCGGCCGTAGTAGCACTAACTATCTTTGAAAGTGCCATGTTGTCAGAAATTTTTCGGGCGGGGCTAAAAGCGGTCCCTGAAGGACAGATGGAAGCGGGCCTATCTACAGGTTTGTCTTATCTGCAGACGATGCTGATCATTGTGATCCCGCAGGCTTTTCGTTCAATGATACCAGCTATTGTCAGCCAGCTGATTTCTCTTGTTAAAGACACTTCATTAGCTGTGATCATTTCTTTACCGGAGTTAACACACAATGCTAAAATTATTTATGGGCAAAATACCAATTATGTCATTCCGATGTTCGTGGTGATGACCATTAGTTACTTCCTGATTTGCTATCTATTGTCTATCTTATCGAATTACCTGGAAACTAGACGATATAAATATTAAACGAAAAAGTCACTTTAAAAAGGTGGCTTTTTAAATTATAAAGGCCGTATATCTTTTTTGATCAACTAGGAAATAATTTCTGCTGAAAAATTAACAGAGTTTCATTTAAAGTACGTATATTATGCTAGCAATCAACGGAGTTGCGATAAAAGTACGTACATTATGCTAGCAATTAACGGAGTTACAAAAAAAGTACGTACATTATTTTATGATATTAAAGAAAAAGGAGGGCAAACGTAAATTTGAAGCCAGGCTAGTAACTCATATTTTTAACGGATGATACTTGCTATTTTTGTAAAAAAGTGGAAAATAACACATAGATGTTCAAATAAAGGATGAAATTTATGAAAAAACGGCCCATTGGTTTTATTGATTCAGGAGTTGGCGGTTTAACTGTGGTAAAAGAGGCCCTCAGACAATTGCCAAATGAACAGCTTGTTTATTTAGGAGACACGGCACGTTGTCCTTATGGACCAAGACCTAAAGAGCAGGTGATCACATTTACCTGGCAGATGACCCGCTTTTTATTAAGTAAGAATATTAAAATGCTTGTGATTGCCTGTAATACGGCAACAGCGGTAGCTTTAGATCAAATTAAGCAAGAGCTGGACATTCCAGTTGTAGGAGTCATTTTACCGGGAACTAGAGCAGCGGTTAAGACAACTAAAAACAATCGTGTAGGAGTTATCGGTACGATTGGAACGATCAAAAGCCAGTCTTATAAAAAGGCTATTGAAGAAAAACTTCCAACTGCTAATGTGATAAGTCTAGCTTGTCCTAAATTTGTTCCCATCGTAGAAAGTGATCAATTTGAATCACCTGTTGCCAAGAAAATTATTTATGCAACGCTCCGACCTTTAAAGGATAAGAAATTAGACACCTTAATTTTAGGCTGTACTCATTACCCTTTATTAAAACCTATTATTCAAAATGTGATGGGTGAAGAAGTGACACTGATCGATTCAGGGGCAGAAACAGTGAGCGAACTGAGTGTTTTATTAGATTATTTTAATATTGCTGAACGATCGCAAAAAAGTAAAGAAAAAAATGTCTTTTATACTACTGGGTCCAGCCGTCTATTTGAGCAAATTGCTGACGATTGGCTAGCTGATGAAAAAATTCAGGCACAACATATTGATATAGGAGGAATACAATGATTCGACATGACGGAAGACAGATAGACGAATTACGTCAGATTGAGATAAAGACCAATGTTTATAAACAACCGGAAGGATCAGTAGTGATTTCTTATGGTGATACCCAAGTCATTTGTTCAGCAACAGTTGAAGATACGATACCAGTTTTTTTACGTGATAGCGGCAGTGGCTGGGTAACTGCTGAATATAGTATGCTGCCGCGGGCGACTAAGAGCCGCAATCGTCGCGAAAGTGTAAAAGGAAAAAGAAGTGGACGAACAATGGAAATTCAACGACTGATCGGTCGCTCTTTGCGAGCCGTGGTCGATTTAGAGAAATTAGGTGAACGTTCCATTGTCGTTGATTGTGATGTTGTTCAAGCCGATGGAGGTACTCGCACTGCCAGTATTACCGGAGCTTTTGTCGCCTTGAAACTAGCGGTTGATAAGCTCTTACAAACACAAGAATTAAAGACAGATCCGATCAGGGAGTTTGCAGCAGCGGTCAGCGTAGGAATTTTAGCTGATAAAACTGCTGTTTTAGATTTAGACTATCCAGAAGACAGTCAGTGTGAAGTAGATATGAATATAGCAATGACTGAATCGGGTCATTTCATTGAATTACAAGCTAGTGGGGAAGAGGCTACTTTTGATGATAACCAATTAAATGAACTGATTTTATTAGGTAAAAAAGGGATCGAGGATTTGATCAGTCAGCAAAAAAATGCTCTTTATGCTAGTGACGAACAACGTCATCGTTTAGGAGAAAAAACAATTATGATAGCTACTGGTAATCCCGGAAAAGCACGCGAGTTTGCGAAAATGTTTGCGCCTTTTGGCTATAGTATAAAAACATTAAAAGATTTTCCTGAGTTACCCGAAGTTGCGGAAACCGGGTCTAGTTTTGAAGAAAATGCTCGTCTAAAAGCTGAGACGATCGCAAATATTTTACAAATACCAGTACTGGCTGATGATTCTGGCTTAAAAGTAGAGGCTTTAAATGGCATGCCGGGTATTTACTCTGCTCGTTTTGCCGGTATTGATAAAAATGATGCGGCCAACAATGCTAAATTATTACATGAATTGACTGATATAGCTGATGAAGAAAGATCAGCTCAATTTCACTGTAGCTTAGTTTTTGCTGCTCCGCAAAAAGAAAGTCTTGTAGTTGAGGCAGACTGGCCAGGTTTTATCGGTCGTATCCCAAGAGGAGATAATGGCTTTGGTTATGATCCATTATTTATCCCGCAGGAAATGGATCAGACAGCTGCTCAAATCGATCCAGCACTTAAAAATAAGATCAGTCATCGAGGAAAAGCGATGAAGAAATTACAAGAACAATGGCAAGATTGGTTAGAAGGAGGAAATTAAGATGAAATATTTAGTCGTCAGTGATAGTCATGGTGATCGCCAGATACTGGTTGATTTATTTGCTCACTATGAAGGAAAAGTTGATAAAATCTTTCATTGTGGGGATTCTGAATTACCGGCTGATGATGTTTTGTGGCAGAAAGCTTATGTGGTCACTGGAAATTGTGACTATGACAGTTCTTATCAAAAAGCGCAGCTGATTGATACGGGGATGGATAAAGTCTATCTGACACACGGACATCTTTGTGCTGTGAAGATGGGCTTGACACAGTTAAATTATCAGGCACAAGAGGCTGGTGCTAACATTGCCTTATTTGGTCATACTCATCAATTGGGCTGTGAAATGCGGACAGGATGTTTATTTTTAAATCCGGGTAGTATCTCACAGCCCAGAGGACCGATCCGCATTCAAAGTTATGCAATTATTGATAGTGAAGAGGATAGCTTAAAAGTTCAATATTATGATCGCTTCTTTAGTCCAGTCTCTGAGCTGTCATTTACTTTTAAAAAACAATAGTTATTTTTTCCTTTTAGGAATTGTTAAAGAAAAAGATTTTTATACCTTTTTATATTATTTTAAGGTACAATAATTAAAGTGAGATAAAAGAAACAGGAGGTTTGATTTGCTTTGATTGGACCACATATAAAAGCACTATTATTAGAAGGGCAGGATGATTTTCTGATTCCTGCAGAAAATGTAGCTACTGTTTTGTATAGTCACCCGCTTGAACATGCCTTATTGTTACTTTCAAATATTAGATACAGTAAAATTCCGGTCTTGGATACTTCAGATCATTTAGTCGGTTTAATCAGTTTAGCTGATATCGCTAATAAGATGATGGGAGTTGAACATTTTGATTCAGTCTTACTTGATGGCATGACTGTCGCAGATGTAATGGAAGTTGATGTTGCAAGTGTGCATTCATCAGATGATTTGGAGGATATTTTACATCTTTTAGTAGATGCTCCCTTCCTCCCCGCCATTGATGATGATGATATTTTTTGTGGCATTATCACCCGTAAGGAGATCTTAAAGGCAGTCAATCATCTGGTTCATGATTTGGAAAGACGTTATGAATTGATCGAAAAAGAAATTGTCAAACAAGATGAACAAATAAAAAACTGAGATAAGCCAAAACTTATCTCAGTTTTTTTTGAAAATTAATTAACTCCAATAGGTGAATCAGGGATGCTGAAATCCATTTCAGCCAGATTCTGGATCGACAATCGTAATAATTCCTCTTGTAATTTGGCTTGTTTGCCGTTTTGAACAAACATGCTTGTACGGATAGCAAAGTTGCTGTTTCCTAAATCAATCAGGCCAAAAATGACAGGAGGTGTGCGAATAAAAGCGGCATAGTCTTTGGTGATTTGCTGGTTTGCTCTTTCCACTGCCTGATAGATCCCTTCGATCCCTTCAGCAGGAATAATACGAACGTCTACTAAAACACGCATATCTGCACGTGAAGTATTGCTGATAGTTGTTATATTACGATTGGGAATAAAATGCAGAGTACCATCAGAAGATTTAAGCTGTAAGGTTCTTAAGCCCACTGCAACGACTGTACCTTCTAAATCAAGGTTGGTTAACATGATATAATCGCCCACATCAAACTGTTGTTCGATGATAATGAAAAAACCAGTAATAATATCATTCATAAAGCCTTGTGCGCCCAGCCCGATTGCCAAACCAGCGATTCCGGCTCCGGCTAGTAACGAGCCTACTGGAACTCCTAGACTAGAAAGAAGAGCATAGATATAAAAAAATCCTAGACTATAGTGAGAGACATTCTTACTTAAAGTGATCATAGTTTTCGCACGCACTTCGTTTTGTTTATTGCGATTAAGCTTAAAACCACGATCAATAAAATGATCTGCCAAGCGTAATAAAATGATGAAAAGGACGGTCAGTAAAGTCAGTTCGATCACTTTAGAGATAATGCTGGTGGTCAGATCTTCCCATTCAATACTTTTCCACCAGCGTTCAAAAGCATTTAGTTTGCGAGCAGTCGGTATTGAAATCAGCGAATTTGTCGAATCAGTAGTAGCTGTTAAAAAGAGCATAAAAAAATTCCTCCAAATAATTTTCACTTTCCATTTTAACAATCCTATTGCTAAAATGAAATGAAAACTTTATTGAAAGAGGAACTTTAATAAAAACAGAAGGTCTTTTGTTAAGACAAATGAACTCCTTTATCACAATAGATAATGTCGCCAATCAGTCCACTTGCTAAAGGACTGACTAAAAAGGCACTGAGATTACCAATTTCTTCAATTGTCACACCCATTTGATCAGCAGTTCGATCTTGTGAAAGTTGAATTAGTTTTTGATAATCTTTTACTCCGGTGACGGCTAAAGTTTTAACAGCTCCTGCAGAAATAGCATTGACGTGAATTTGACTATTAGCCATCTCGGCAGCTAAATAACGGACAGAAGATTCTAAAGCTGCTTTAGCGATGCCCATCAGATTGTAATTAGGAACCGCACGTTCTGAACCTAAATAAGTCAACGTAACGATACCACTGTCTTTGGCTAATATTGGTTTAGCGTAATGAGTAACTGCAATCAGTGAGTAGGCACTCACATCTTGTGCCAAGCTATAACCTGAACGAGAAATATCTGATACATTTCCTTGTAAATCAGCTTTATCAGCGTAAGCAATCGCATGTACTACACCGCTGATCTGGCCTGCATATTCTTTAATCTGCTCAAAAGCATTTTTGATACTATCATCATCAGCTACATCACATTCAACTAAAAAGTCATCTTCGTTCAACATTTTCTGCAATGATTTCTTCATCCGTGGATTCTGATAAGTATAAATCACTTCGCCGCCTTGTTTTGTAATGGCTTGTGCACAACCCCAAGCAATACTACGTTTATTGGCAACTCCCATGACAACAATTTTCTTTCCTGTTAAAAAGCCCATTTATTCCACTCCTTAAATAATTAATTACTAAATAATTGCTAACTTTTCATAGATAAGTCCATGATTATCTATTATTAGATAAAATTGTTTGATTGTCAAACTAAATTTATTTTTTTCATCCTTATATTGCTAAATTAACAAATTTATGTTAGTTTGATAGTCAAAATAAAATGAATTTTTTGGGGGAGCCAATATGGATATATTTCTAACAGCAGAAGAAGTTAAACAAGTGATTCCGAATCGTTACCCAATTCTTTATATTGATTATGTCGATTCAGTTATTTCAGGTAAAAAAATTATTGCAACAAAAAATGTAACGATCAATGAGGATTTTTTTCAAGGCCATTTTCCTGATAATCCTGTCATGCCGGGTGTTTTGATTCTTGAAACCCTGGCTCAGGCCGGGTCGATTTTAATCTTAAAATCAGAGGAATTCCAAGGAAAAACTGCTTATATTGGAGGCATCAATAAAGCAAAGTTTCGTCAAAAAGTTGTTCCCGGAGATAGTTTAAAGCTTTCTTTTGAAATAAAAAAACTGAAGGGGTCAGTTGGAATGGCTGATGCAAAAGCAACAGTAGATGATAAAATAGCAGCAGAGTGCGAATTTACTTTTATTGTAGGAAATGTTTAAGAAAACTTAAAAAACTACTCATTTTCTGAGTAGTTTTTTTGTTATTTGGCTTCCTGCAAGATTTTTATCTGTTTAATTTTTATTGGTTCAACTGGGGTAGATTTTTCACCACTAGTACTTTCTTTTACTTTAGCTTGGGCAATCTTATCTACTACATCCATACCGTCTGTGACTTGTCCAAAGACAGTGTAATCGCCATCTAATTGTGGCGCACCGCCTTTTTTATAGGCTTCAATGATTTTTTCCGGAGTAAATTGGATGGCTAGGTCTGCTGAGGTATCTTCGTCATTTTGGACGATAAAAAACTGACTACCCTGACTGTCGGTGGCTTCTCCTCTGGCCATAGATAAAGCGCCGCGAATATGATAGAGCTGGTTTGAAGGCTCTATTTCAAAACCTTTCTTCCAGACGCTTTGTCCACCAGTCCCGTCTCCTTGGGGATCACCTCCCTGGATCATGAATCCTTCAATAACCCGATGAAAAGTCGTATCATTATAATACTCTTTTTGGGCTAATGCCATAAAGTTTTCAACTGCCTTAGGAGCAATTTCAGGGAAAAGTTTTATTTTGATTTTACCTGCCGAGCTGTCAATTTCAATCAGAGCTTCATCAGCTTGTATTTCATCTTCTAATTGTGGCAAGGCGACTTTACTTAAATCTACAGAACTGGTTGTAGTTTGCGCTGATTGCTTGCTATCTGTTGCTGCCGTTTTTTTATTAGTAGAGTTAGTACAGCCTGCAAAAAGCAACAGAGCAAGTGAAAGAGTCGCCAGTCTTATCATTGATCTTTTCTTCATTCTCATTTCCTTTCTGATTTAGTCTAACACTTTATTATAATAGCAAAATGAATCAAACATTACGAGTTTTTCTTTAATTTCATCCTCTTGCTTGATTTATGAAAAAGCGGATTTACCGTGTGTAGATAGACAATATTTTTATTATGTAAACTAAATAAAAGAAAAGCCTGAATAAAGAATGGATAAATGATGGACAAATCAGGCGATGCTAGGTACAATAAATGAGTTAAGTAAGAATGTGTTAGTAGATAGAATGGAGGACAAGTAAAATGTCCATGTTTTTAGATCAGACGATCATAGAAGTTAAAGCGGGTAATGGAGGTAACGGCATGGTTGCTTTTCGCCGTGAAAAGTATGTTCCTAACGGTGGCCCCGCTGGCGGTGATGGCGGTCGTGGTGGTGATGTGATTTTAGAAGTTGACGAAGGTTTGCGAACTTTGATGGATTTTCGTTTTAATAAGCACTTCAAGGCTAAATCTGGGGAAAATGGCATGAATAAAAGCATGCATGGTCGAGGAGCTAGTGATCTGTATGTGAAAGTCCCGCAAGGAACCGTTGTAAAAGATGTAGAAACGGGGACTATTTTAGGGGATTTAGTGGAAAATGGCCAGACTTTGATCATAGCTAAAGGCGGTCGTGGCGGTCGTGGTAATATTCGTTTTGCCACCCCTAAAAATCCTGCTCCTGAATTAGCAGAAAATGGCGAACCAGGAGTTGAAAGAAAAATTGAATTAGAATTAAAAGTATTAGCCGATGTGGGCCTGATCGGTTTTCCGTCTGTTGGTAAGTCGACTTTGCTGTCGGTCATTTCTTCAGCTAAACCGAAAATCGGTGCCTATCCTTTTACTACATTAGTTCCTAATTTGGGAATGGTCCAAGTGGCTAGTGGTGAAAGTTTTGTGGTGGCCGATTTACCAGGATTGATTGAAGGGGCTTCCCAAGGAGTCGGTTTAGGGATTCAATTTCTGCGTCATATTGAACGGACACGGGTATTGTTGCATGTGATCGATATGAGCGGAGTAGAAGGACGCGATCCGTATGAAGACTATCAGGCAGTCAATCAAGAGTTGGCTTCATATAATCTGCGTTTACTGGAAAGACCACAAATTATCGTGGCCAATAAAATGGATATGCCCCAGTCTCAGGAGAATCTGGTTGAATTTAAGGAAAAGATAAAAGCGGAACAAATCGATGAATTTGCCGAAATGCCGCAGATCTTTCCTGTTTCAGGAATCACTAGACAGGGATTACAAGCGATGCTTAGTGCAACTAATGAACTGTTAGCTACAACTGCTCAATTTCCACTTTATGAAGAAATAAAACCTCAAGAAGAAGAAACTGTGCATTACGGTTTCACCGATCCGAGTGCAAAATTTGAAATTACACGCCAACCAGATGCCAGCTGGATAGTTTCCGGCAAAGAAGTTGAAAAATTGTTTGATATGACTAATTTTGATCATGATGAAACAATCATGCGTTTTGCTCGTCAACTTCGTGGCATGGGAGTCGATGATGTTTTACGGAAAAAAGGAGCTAAAGACGGCGATTTAGTACAAATTAAAGACTTTGTTTTTGAGTTTGTCGACTAGAATAACAATAAAAAACTTCTAGATTTAGAAATAGGTCTAAATCCTAGGAGTTTTTCTCTATTAGTTTTCATTTTCTTAAGAAATTGGTAAAATATAAGTAAGTTAATTTAAAAAGGGGGAAAAATAATGCGACAGCGTGTGATTGTAATGAACTTTGACGAAAATGCTAAAGCTTATCAGGCCTTTTCTATGATTAAAAAAGCTCAAATGGAAAAAAAGATAGCCGGTGAACAGATGGCGGTTATTAATCACTCTGAAGATGGTCAGCATAAATTTGCAGTAGAAGATTTTATCGATTTTACCGGTACCAATCAAACTTCTAAAGGAGGGATGATCGGTATGCTGATCGGTGTTTTAGGCGGGGGACTAGGCATGCTTTTAGGTTGGTTTGGCGGAAGTATGATCGGTGCTTCAAAAGATAGTAAAGAGATCCGTCAAGCACAGACAATCTTTGATTTTCTAGGCAAGAAAATCGATGAAGGCCAAACCGGAGTGATTCTGTTGGCAGATGAAGAAGATAATCGCCCTTTAAATGATCTGATCATGTACGAATTAGGCGGAGAACTTGCTCGCTTTGACTTAGATGAAGTAAAAGAAGAAATTCAAAAAGTTCATGAAGTTGAAGAAACTGCTAAACAAAAAGCCAAAGAAGCTTGGCAGGAAAAGCATGCCGAAAAATGATCAAGAGAAAGAAAGCTAGGTAAATTATGGAATTGGAATTTTTAGGTACAGGCGCTGGATTGCCAGCTAAGCACCGTAACGTGAGTAGTCTGGCTTTAAAACTTTTAGCTGAAAGAAACGCGATCTGGTTATTTGACTGTGGCGAGGGAACACAAATGCAGATTTTACATACGACCATCAAACCGCGTAAGATTGAAAAAATTTTTATTACTCATTTACATGGTGATCATATTTTTGGCTTGCCGGGTTTGATCACTAGCCGTTCGAATCAGGCAGGCAATGAACCCTTGGAAATTTATGGTCCTAAGGGAATTGAGGAATTTGTTCGTTGCTCTTTAAAAACTTCCCGAACACATCTGAACTATCCTTTAAAGTTTATTGAAGTAGTCTCAGATACGGTTGTCTTTGAAGATGATCAGTTCTGTGTAAGTTGTAAGAAGCTGGATCATGGAATTGCCAGTTTTGGTTACCGCATTTGTGAAAAAGACCATAAAGGACAATTACAAGTTGATAAACTAGCAGCTTTAGGGATCAAAGCCGGTCCGATCTATGGGCAGTTAAAAAATGGTGATGAAGTCGTATTAAGTGACGGCAGCAGACTGCTGGGTAAGGATTTTGTAGGAAAAGATCGTAAGGGCAGGATCGTAACAATTTTGGGAGATACACGCTTTACAGATACTGCTGTCACGTTAGCCCAAGGTGCGGATGTCTTAGTTCATGAAAGTACTTTTAATAAAAACGAAGCAAAACTAGCCAGGGATTATTATCATTCTACCACGACACAAGCGGCTGCTGTAGCTCAAAAAGCACAAGTAAAGCAGTTGATTTTAACCCATATAAGCGCGCGTTATCTGGGAAAGGATCTAAGTGATTTAAGAAAAGAAGCACAAGCAGTTTTTGAAAATACAAGGATCGCTAAAGACTTTTTCTGTGTGGATATCCCATTAGATAACTAAGGAGGACACTAGGATTGAAATTAGAAGATAAGATTGTTTTAGTAACTGGAGGTTCAGCAGGCCTGGGGGAACAAATTTGTTATGAGGCTGCCAAAAAAGGCGCGATCGTAGTCGTATGTGCTCGTAGAATTCAAAAAATCGGTCAGGTAAAAGAAAAATGCCAGAGCCTAAGTCAAAAAGCAGCTTTTGCTTTTCAGCTTGATATTTCAGATCCGGCAAGTGTTGAAAGAATGTATCAGCGTCTAAAAGATGAGGTAGGTCAGGTAGATATTCTGGTTAACAATGCCGGTATTGGTTATTTTTCTGAATTTGTTGATTTTGACTATCAAAAAATCGTTGACATGTTTGAGGTTAATATTTTAGGAATGATGTTTTTGACTCAAAAAATAGCTGCTGACATGCTAAAATTACAACAAGGAAGTATTATCAATATTGCTTCTGCGGCTGGCAAGATGGCAACACCTAAATCAAGCGTTTATTCGGCAACTAAATTTGCTATCATTGGTTTTTCTAATGCTCTAAGATTAGAATTGAAACCTTTTGGAATTAATGTTACTACTGTGAATCCTGGCCCTGTTAAAACTGACTTTTTTCTTGCAGCGGATCCAAGTGGTGATTATTTGGCTAATGTTGATTTTTGGGCTTTAGATCCCAAAAAACTAGCAGGTAAAATTGTCCGCTCTATGGAGCATTCTAAACGCGAGATCAACCAACCACAGATTTTGGGCCTGGCAGCAAAAGCTTATACTTTATTTCCACGGGTGGGAGATTTCTTGGCAGGCAGTATTTTTAATAAAAAATGAGTAAGAAGAGGGATGTTATGAAAAATCAATGGCGGATTATTCTGGGTTTGATTTTAACGCTTTTAATTGTTATCTTTGCAGTGATGAATAATATGAGCGTGCCTATTAATTTCGGTTTAAAGAAAGTTTCTGCGCCACTTGTTATTATTATTATCGGTTCTGCATTTATTGGGGCAATCGTGATCGCCTTAGTAACAACGACTACGATCTGGCAGCAAAAGCGGGAGATAAAAACTTTAAATCAACAGTTGAATGAAGCAAAACAAGATATTGAGCAAAAAGTGGCAGATAGAAAACAAGAACTTGAACGTGACTATAATAATAAAGTTGCTTCGCTGCAATTAGAAACAAAAGAATCCACAGTTAATCTAAATGATGATAAAAACTCAATTGCACAAAAGGAAAATGATTGATCAAAAAAGCTTTTACAAAATAAACTTGTGAAAGCTTTTTTATTTGCAACGGTGAATTTATCTAGCTTTTTCTGATTATTTTAAGATAAATTTCTTTTCTGTTATTATCAAGTTTATTTTGCTATAATTGATTGTTGTAGTAAGGAGTTGGTGGATTGAAAAAATCAAATTTTAAATGGTTATTACCAGAAGAGACCGAATTACCCCAAGAATTTATACAACAATTACAAGAAGAAAAGATTCCTGTTTTTTTAGGAGAAATACTGTGGCAAAGAGGGATACATACAAAAGAACAAATCAAGTCTTTCTTTAACCCTTCGCTGGAACAACTATATGATCCTTTTTTGCTTTTTGACATGGATAAAGCGGTCAACCGTATTCATCAGGCGCTGGAAAAAAATGAAAAGATCCTCGTTTACGGTGATTATGATGCAGACGGGATTACTAGTGCCACGCTCATGAAAGAGACTTTGGAGCTATTGGGTGGGCAAGTCGACTATTATCTTCCGAATCGTTTTAATGACGGCTATGGACCTAATAAGGATGTTTACGCTGAAAAAATAGCTGGCGGAACACAGCTGATCGTGACGGTTGATAATGGTGTTTCTGGTCATGAAGCAATCGGTTATGCCAATAGTCAGGGAGTCGATGTGATCGTCACAGATCACCACGAGTTAGCCCAAGAGCTGCCAGAGGCTTATGCGATCATTCATCCGCGTCATCCTGCAGGTCACTATCCTTTCAGGGAACTGGCAGGTGTTGGTGTAGCTTTTAAATTTGCCTGTGCTCTATTAGAAGAAATTCCAGGTGAGTTTTTAGATTTAGTAGCGATTGGTACGATCTGTGACATGGTTTCTTTAACTGACGAAAATCGGACACTGGTAATGTTTGGCCTAGAGGCTCTGAAACAGACGGATCGCTTAGGCTTATTGGAGTTATTGAAAGTCAGTCAAAGCGCACCTGAAGATATTGATGAGTCGACAGTAGGCTTTATGATCGGACCGCGTTTAAATGCTCTGGGTCGCTTAGAAGATCCCAATGATGGAGTCGAATTACTTTCAACTTTTGATGAAGAAAAAGCCATTCGTCTGGCTCAAAAACTAGATGCGATCAATGTAAAACGTAAAAGCTTAACGGAAAAGATCACGCAAGAAGCTGTACAGCAAATCGATTATTCAAAAAAAATTCAAATTATCAGTAGTGACCACTGGCATGAGGGTGTTTTAGGGATCGTTGCCGGAAATATTGCCAAGAAAATCGGTCAGCCGACCCTTATTCTGACTCAAAAAGAAAATGGCATCTTTAAAGGTTCCGGTCGCAGTGTGGATTCGATTGATCTATTTCACTTATTGAATCAGTCGCGTGACTTGCTGATGAGTTTTGGTGGTCATCACTCAGCATGCGGTTTAAGTATAAAAGCAGAGTATTTAACAGAATTTATCAATAAAACAAATGAGTTACTTGTCAGTGAACAGATCCAGCCAGAAAATTATCTTAAAATAGACGGTAATTTGGCAGTTGAAGAAATTAATATAAACAATATTAAAACAATGCATAAACTGGCGCCCTTTGGTATGGATAATGCTTTACCCAATATTTTATTTAAAAACTGTTCGATCATGAACGCCAGGACCGTCGGGGCAGATAACAAGCATTTGAAATTGTCTGTGAAAGATGACAGTCAGGCGATGATCGATGGAATCGCCTTTGGCTTTGGCGATCAGCACAATGAATTTCAAAATGACGGGATAGATATCGTGGCTACACTTTCGATCAACGAATGGAACCACAAAAGTTTACCTCAATTTGTTTTACAGGATTTTTCTGTCCAAGGTTTGCAGATTTTTGATTATCGGACAAAACAAGCACGACAAAAATTAAAGCTAGATTCAGCTACTTTGTTGCTTTGTTTTTCTTCAAAGGCTCAAAAAAAATGGGCTGAAAAAATTGATTTTCCGATCCTGGTTTTTCAGAATCAAAAAGATTTCTCACAACAACTTGCTCATACTTCTTATGATCAGTTACTTTTGCTGGATTGTCCACTTGAATTAGAGACAGTAAAAAGTGTTGTGTCTGAAACTCAAGTTTCACGAGTGTTCTTGTTATGCAAGACTTTTGATGACGCCTATTTAGATGGAGCTGGTTCAAGAGAACAATATGCCCGGCTGTTTCGTTTTATCGCTCAGGAAAAAAAGATTGATGTGCGTTATAAATTATCTCAAGTGGCCAAATATCTTAAATTGCCTGAAAAACTTTTATTTTTCATGATTCAAGTGTTTTTAGAATTGGAATTTGTTACAATAAAGGACGGCATTATGCAAAAAGTTATCGATCCTGAAAATCATTCTTTGACAGAAAGCAAATGTTATCAGCAGCGACTTAAAAAAATCAAGACAGAAGAGTTTTTATTACTTAGTGATCTGCCAACAATTAAAAATTGGCTATCAATAGATGGAACGTCTGAAAACGTTCCAATTAATCAGGAGGAGAGCAAGTGAAATTAGAAGATTATATTACTAGTATTCCCGATTACCCATCAAAAGGCATTATTTTTAGAGATATTTCCCCTTTAATGGCTGATGGTAAAGCTTATCGGCAGGCTACAAAGGAAATTGTTGATTATGCAGCAGAAAAACAAATTGATATGGTAGTAGGTCCGGAAGCTCGCGGCTTTATTGTGGGTTGTCCAGTTGCTTATGAATTAGGAGTGGGTTTTGCTCCTGTTCGTAAACCGGGGAAATTGCCACGTAAAACGATTGAAGTGAATTATCAGAAAGAATACGGCATGGATACGCTGACTCTCCATGCAGATGCAATCAAGGCCGGTCAAAGAGTACTAGTGATCGACGATTTGCTGGCAACTGGCGGAACGGTAAAAGCGACCATTGACTTAGTTGAAAAACTAGGAGGAATTGTAGTCGGCTGTGCTTTTTTGATTGAATTGGAAGAGTTGCATGGCAGAGATTTGATCTCGGATTATGACTTTTTAACTTTAATGAAATATTAACAACAAGGAAACTGGCTGGTATTTTCGCAGATTTCTGATGATACTGTTTTGTCAAGATAGTTGCTGAGAATCGTAGAATAGTAAGTAAACAGCTTTATATTAAAATTAAAAATTGAATCCAAATATAAAAAAGAGCCATTTGATTTTCATATCAAGTGGCTCTGGTTAATTATAAAGGAAAAAAGTTTTTTTGTGTAAAAAAATATCTGATGCTGTTCCTTATTTCTGAGAAACAGCATCAGATATTATAGAAACAAATAATTATATTCCAGTTTCTTATTTTGCTTTATAGTCTAACTGGCGCTTGTATTCCGTTTGTTTATATTTTTTTTCATCCCAGCTTAATAGCCATAGTGTTAATAAGGGGCAAATTATCAAACTGGAAATAGTTAAACCAAAATGACCGATCATTATTCCTATGATCAGGACAACGATCATAAAGCCGAAACGACGAATTTCTTTCATTGCTAACACTCCTTTAATGCGAACAAATGTTTGTATCTTTATTATACGAATATTTGTTCGGTTTGTAAAGCAAAAAAAGAAAGATCTTCAAAAAAGAAGATCTCAAAAATTAAAAATAGCGATAAAGTCCAACAACTTTTCCTAGAATAGTTACTGAAGTTAGGATGATCGGCTCCATAAAATCATTTTCCGGTTGTAAGCGGATATGATCTTTTTCTTTATAAAAAGTTTTACAAGTAGCTTCGTCTTCGTCAGTCATGGCAATTACGATCGTGCCATTTTCCGCATAATCCTGTTTGCAGATAATTACCTGGTCACCATCAAATATGCCAGCATTGATCATACTCTCCCCTTGAATCGTCAGCATGAAAAGTTCACCATCCTGATGGGCTAGATTGGGTGGAATCGGAAAATAATCGGAAGCTTCTTCTACGGCGAGTATCGGTTGACCAGCAGTTACCACTCCGAGTAAAGGAATTTTTTCTTGAGGGGCACCAACCAGTTTCAGGCCTGTCTGAGTGAGTTCAATGGCCCGCGGTTTGGTAGCATCACGTTGAATCAGCCCCTTTTTTTCTAAACGGGATAAATGACCATGGACAGTAGAAGTAGAAGATAGCTGTACACCTTCTCCAATTTCTCTAACAGTGGGCGGATAGCCTTTTTCAGCAACGCTCTGATGGATAAACTTTAATACCTCTAACTGTCTTTTTTCTGACTTCTTTGTCAAAGCTAACACCTTCTCTCTTTTAATTAAGTTTATCATATAATAAAATTGAATTCAAACAAATGTTCGTATTATAAAAGAAGATTGTATTTTTAGCTGAGTTTGTTAAGATAGATAAAAAGGAGAGATCAAAAATATGCTTTCAGAAGCCAAGATTCAAAGGATCAATGAACTTGCTCAAAAGAAAAAGACTACGGCTTTAACGGCTCGGGAACAAGAAGAGCAGGATCAATTAAGACAGGAATATCTAAATGATTTTCGTCAGGGAATGAAACAGCAAGTTGAGGGTCTGAAGATTGTTGATCCAGACGGCAAGGATGTCACACCTGCTAAATTAAAACAGATTCAAAAGAAAAAAGGTCTGCATCATAGAAGTTAGTAAGCACTTTTATCGTTTTTATTGAAAAATTAAAAATTTTTCTTTATAATAAAGTGGGAATAAAAGTAAATTCAACCTAAAATAGGAGGCGTTTGTGTTGTTTGATAAAATTGATGAATTAGGAGTTAATACGCTGCGTACGTTGAGTATTGATGCGGTACAAAAGGCAAAATCTGGTCACCCGGGCTTACCCATGGGGGCTGCTCCGATGGCTTATGCACTTTGGACAAACCATTTGAAGGTAAATCCAAAAACTTCTCGTCAGTGGATCGATCGTGATCGTTTCGTCTTGTCTGCAGGTCATGGCTCAGCTTTACTATATAGCCTGTTACATTGTTCGGGTTATGCAGTTTCCATAGCTGATCTGAAACAATTTCGTCAATGGGGCAGTAATACTCCAGGACATCCAGAAGTAGGAGAAATTGATGGAGTAGAAGCAACGACAGGTCCTTTAGGTCAAGGGATCGCGATGTCTGTTGGAATGGCGATGTCAGAGGCCCATTTAGCTGCGACTTATAACAAAGAACAATTTCCTGTAATCGATCATTACACTTACGTTATTTGTGGAGATGGCGATTTAATGGAAGGGGTCTCGCAAGAAGCCGTTTCGTTAGCCGGTCATTTGAAGTTAGGAAAATTGATCATGCTATATGATTCAAATGATATTTCCTTAGACGGTCCTACGAATAAAGCCTTTACCGAAAATGTAGGTCAACGTTTTGAAGCTTACGGCTGGCAGCATCTACTCGTTAAAGATGGTACTGATTTAGCAGCAATATCTAAGGCAATTGATAAAGCTCAAGCTGAAACTGACAAACCGACTTTGATCGAAGTTAAAACAGTCATCGGATTAGGATCGCCTAAACAAGGAACTTCAGCAGTGCATGGGGCTCCTCTTGGTGAAGAAGGTGTTGCAGCAGCTAAAAAGTTTTATGGTTGGGACTATCCGGCTTTTACTGTGCCTGAAGAAGCAGCACAACGATTTAAAGAAAAAATGGTCGATGAAGGCGAAAAGGCAGAGGCAGCATGGAATGAATTATTTGCAAACTACAGTAAAGCCTATCCAAAAGAAGCAGCTGCGCTTAAAAATGCTTTTGCCGGTGAGTTGCCTGCAGCTTGGGATAAAGACTTACCTGCTTATGAAGTAGGTACAAGTCAGGCAAGTCGAGTATCCAGCAAAGAAATGATTCAGGCTTTATCTAAAGCTCTTCCTAGTTTCTGGGGAGGTTCTGCTGATTTATCCTCTTCTAATAATACGATGGTGGCAGCAGAAAAAGATTTTGCGCCTGATCAATATGAAGGACGTAATATCTGGTTTGGGGTACGTGAGTTTGCGATGGCAGCGATTATGAATGGTATTCAATTGCATGGCGGGACTCGAATTTATGGCGGGACTTTCTTTGTATTTACTGATTATCTTCGTCCGGCAGTTCGTTTAGCAGCGATTCAGCACTTGCCAGTGACTTTCGTTATGACACATGATTCGATAGCTGTAGGTGAAGATGGTCCGACGCATGAACCAATCGAACAATTATCAAGTCTACGCGGCATGCCTAATCTTAGTGTTATTCGACCAGCGGATGGAAATGAAACTAGGGCAGCTTGGAAACTGGCAATTGAATCTAAAACCACTCCAACAGTCCTTGTCTTGAGTCGGCAAAACTTACCTGCCTTAGCAGGAACACAAGAAAATGTAGAAGAGAATGTAGCTAAAGGTGGCTATGTAATTTCAGCTCAAAAAGGAAACAAACCAGATGGAATTTTAATTGCTACAGGTTCTGAAGTTGGCTTGGCAGTCGATGCACAAGCTGAATTAGCACAAGAAAATATCGATGTATCCGTAGTATCTTTACCAAGTTTTGATTTATTTGAAAAACAAAGTCTAGCTTATAAAGAAACAGTTTTACCAAGTGCAGTTGTAAAACGTCTCGGAATTGAGGCGGGAGCTTCATTTGGATGGGACCGTTATGTAAAAGACAGTGGTACAACCATTACAATTGATCGTTTTGGTGCTTCTGCTCCAGGAAACAAGGTATTAGAAGAATATGGTTTTACCATAGAAAATGTTGTAGATACTTTTAAATCATTATAAAAAATTAAGGCCTAAAAAAGTTGATTGAACTTTTTTAGGCCTTTTATTTTCTACTATTGGTCAAAACTTTTAAAAGACTTATGCTTATATATCAGCTTTTTTATTTTGACCAAATAATGAAACATAAAAATTTAAGTAAAAATAATTGTATTTAAAAACGATTTACCATAAAATATAATTTATAGATTTCTTAATTTTTAATAAAAAACTTTTAAAAGTTTTTTAATAGGGAGGATATTATGGTAGTTCAAACACGTATTGAACGTCGTCAAAGACAAGCGAAAATGAAAAAACAAAAGGTCTTATCTCTGATGGGAACTGGCTTAGTTATAACTCCAGTAGCTAGTGCTTTTATACCACAAGCTAATGCGGATCAGTATCAATTGACGGCAACAGCATCAAATTCTTTTTTAGATCAAATTGCTGATCCAGCTAGGCAGATTGCTGCTGCAAATGATCTGTATGCTTCAGTCATGATTGCACAAGCGATGCTGGAAAGCGGTCATGGCAGTTCTTCATTGTCAAATGCACCAAACTATAATCTTTTTGGTGTAAAAGCTTATAGTGGAGAACCGGCTGTCTTTTTGTCAACACAAGAATATATTGATAATGAATGGGTAACTATGAATGAACCCTTTAGAGTTTATGAATCATATTATCAGTCGCTGCAGGATCATGCGAACTTATTAAGAGCTTATTATCAGGGAGCCTGGCAAAGTACGACCGGCAGTTATCAAGAAGCCACTGCTTATTTAACCGGAAGATATGCGACGGATCCTGCCTATGCCCAGAAGTTAAATGAACTGATCCAAACTTATAATTTAACTCAATACGATAATCCCGCTGCTGATGTTACTGCAGAAAATATGAATTATGAAGCTGATCAGAAAAGTGAAGCTGCTACAACTTCAAGTCATAACAGTCAAAGCGCTACAACTTCGACTTATATTGTACGTTCAGGTGATACGTTGTGGGATATTGCGCAGCGTTACGGGACTTCTTTAGACAGTCTGATGACTAATAACAATCTGACAAGTGATCTTATTACAGAAGGACAGCAATTGGCAATTTAAATAATAATTATTAAAAAAAGATATTCTTTTTATTTAGAATATCTTTTTTTTGTGAATTCTTAACAAAAAACTAGAAAAAAGAATCAAGTAATAGTATCATTAGTATTGATAGGGAATGGAGGGAATTTTGTTGGAAAGTTATGAAGAAGCAATTCAGCAATTAAAAAAAGAGAATATTCGAATCACTCCACAACGTCAAGCCATTCTAGAGTTTTTAGCAAATACCCATCAGCATCCGACAGCAGAGGATATCTATAAAGCGATTGAAGAAAAGTTTCCAGGAATGAGTGTTGCTACTGTCTATAATAATTTGAAGTTATTTGTTAGTATAGGCTTTATTAAAGAGCTAAGTTATGGGGATGCTTCTAGTCGGTTTGATTTTCATACAGATTCGCATTATCATGCAATTTGTAATAGATGTGGAAAAATAACAGATTTTCATTATCCAGGCTTGGAAGATGTTGAAATGGCAGCCGGTAAATTAACGGGTTACCAAGTGAGTAGTCATCGTCTAGAAGTGTATGGCTTATGTCCAGAGTGTCGGGAAGAGTTGAACAAATAAAAGTACTGAAGCAAAAACTGTTTTATTTCCCAGAGAAGAAATGAGGCAGTTTTTTTAGCTTGTTTAACTTAAACCTAATAATGCAAATAATGTACAATAAATAAAAGAAAGGAAAGGTTAAATGTTATCATTAGATAGTTACTTAAAAAGTGGTCAAACGATAATTTCTAATCTGTTGATCAAAAATTATCGTCGTTTAGGATTAAATAATGATGAATTCATCTTATGGATCCAGTTATATAAGTATCATGAAAAAGGCAATGATTTTCCTGATTTAGCAACAATTGCTGATAATATGCAGATTGATCAAGATGAAGTTTATCAATTGATGGATCAATTGGTTCAAAAAAAAGTTCTGACAATTCGATCGATCAAAGATAAAGACGGAATAATGAATGATGCCTATGATTTTTCTTTAATTTTTAAAAAATTGGAGCTTTTGACTGAGCAGCAAAAAACACAGGATCTGCAGCAAACATTAGAAGAAAAAGTACAGACCTTATATCAAATGTTTGAAAGGGAATTTGGCAGAGCATTGTCGCCTATTGAATATCAAAGAATCGGTCAATGGTTAGATGACGACCATTATGCACCAGAATTGATTCAACTGGCTTTAAAAGAAGCTGTCTTAAACCAAGTATACAGTCTTAATTATATCGATAGGATCTTGCTTTCCTGGGAAAAAAAGAATATTAAAACTAAGCATCAGGTAGAAGCAGAACAGCAGAAAAGAAAGAGAAGGATGCTGCAAAACGAGCCTAGTCGCGATGAAAAAGAATTGCCTAATGTATCAATGCATAATTGGTTAGAGGAGTAACAGATGATCAGTAAAGAAAAAACAATGCAGGCTTTGGAAGTTATGTATACCATGTTTCCCAAAGCCCACGGTGAATTAAAACACGAGAATGCTTTTCAGTTATTAATCGCTGTTATTTTAAGTGCTCAGGCAACGGATGTGTCGGTCAATAAAACAACACCTCTTTTATTTGCTGCTTATCCCGATCCGCAAACTTTAGCGGATGCACCTTTAGAAAATATTATTGAAAAAATTCGAAAAATTGGTTTGTATCGTAATAAGGCCAAAAATATTAAAGCCTGTTCTCAAATGCTGTTAGACAAATATGCTGGACAGGTGCCTAAAACTCGTGAAGAATTAATCGAATTACCAGGTGTGGGAAGAAAAACAGCTAATGTTGTTTTAGGTGATGCTTTTAATATACCAGCCATTGCAGTAGACACCCATGTCGAACGAGTCGCTAAAAGACTTAGATTTTGTAAATTAACTGCTAGTGTGAGTGAAGTTGAAGCAACACTGATGCGCAAGGTTCCTCAGAATTTGTGGGTTAAAACTCATCATACGCTGATTTTTTTTGGTCGCTATCACTGCACTGCGCGTTCCCCTAAATGTCAGCAATGTCCTTTATTAGAGATGTGTCAGTCAGGTAAGGACCGGATGAAAAAAATATAAGTTAAAAAATGCAACAGCCGAAAATTTAAGGCTGTTGCATTTTTTAGTTTAATCCTGCTCTTTTTCTGAGTCACTTGCGCCTTCAGACTCATTATTGTCTTGATCATTATCATTATCGTCATTGTCATTGTCATCAGTTTCCGGCTGACTTTGACTGCTTGACGAACTGGCACTTGTAGAAGAACTTTCAGTACTTGAGCTGGCAGATGAAGATTCTGTCGTATCTTTACTTTCACTTGCTGAACTTGTTGTTGAAGTACTGCTCCGGCTGTAATTATAAGTAGAAGAGGCAGGTGCATCGTAATGCCCCCTAATGTATAACTCATTACCGACCCGGATCAGATCATTCGGCATCGTCCAGTCTTCATTGTCTACTGAAGCAGAAATGAATTGCATCATTTCACGATAGACATCAGAAGCAACATTGGAAGAAAGACTAGTTACTGGCGTCAGCTTCTTATTATAGCCAGTCCAGACGGCCATGGAATAATGCTTGGTATAACCCGCAAAACTGATATCAGGTGACGGTGATGAAACATTTGTCCCGATTTTTGCTAATTCTTCTTCAGTATAATTAGAAGTTCCGGTTTTACCTGCCTGATACAAGCCCTGAATGGCTGCATTGGTTCCTGTACCATCTGGATCGGTGATCACACCTTTTAAGATGTCAGTGATCATGTAAGCCGTGTATTCTTCCATTGCCTTTGTTCCTTTGGATTTAAAGGCTTCTGTTTCTTCTGAACCATCCTGATAAACAATTTTATTGACATAGTGTGGTTTATAATAGGTTCCGCCGTTGGCAAAAGCAGCATAGGCAGCAGCCATCTTTTCACTAGAAATTCCGTACTTCGTACCTTCGTTACTTTCAGTATTACTTGAAATAGCATTGGACTGTGAAATTTCTTTGTATTGGATCCCTAATTTTGCTAAAAATTTGCTCACATTTTCAGCTTCGACTTCGGCAAATGTTTTCACTGCTGGCACATTTCGGGAAAGTACTAGAGCCCGCCGCAAGGTCATACTTCCCATAAAGCGATTGTCCCAGTTATTAACAGCTATTGAAGTACCTGTATAATTATAAGGTTCATCTACTATCGTTTTACCAGCAGAGTATTTTAAATACTCGAATGCCGGACCATAATCGGTGATCGGTTTTACAGTTGAGCCAAAATCACGACTGGTGTTGACAGCTAAGTTATTGCCAAGAATGGTTCCTTCCTTTATTTTACGTCCTCCAATTTGAGCGACAACCTTACCAGTACCCGCTTCAACTAGGGTACTTGCAACTTGCATTTTATTATCTGGATAATCAACGTACTTATCACTATTGACAATTTCATAGAGATGCTTTTGGGCATCGATGTCTAAATTAGTGTAAATATTTAAACCATCACGGTAAACGTCCTTTCCTGTAGCATCTTTAACTTCATTAATGACTTCTTTAATATAATTATCATAATATTTCCAGTCGTTATTTTCTTGTTTTAGACTTTTAAGCCCGTCATCGACTGGAGTAGCAACAGCTTTGTCATATTCAGCCTGACTGATCTTTTTATTATCCAGCATGGTATAAAGAACGGTGTCGCGCCTATTTTGAGCTTTTTCCGGGTGGTTGTAAGGATCATACTCATTAGGAGCATTAGGCATTCCTGCTAACAGGGCAGTCTGGGCCAATGAAATTTTATCTAATGATTTACCAAAAAAAGCTTGCGAAGCAGTTTCCATACCATAAAGACCATTTGACATATAGACTTTGTTAATATAATAAGTCAAAATTTCTTGTTTTGATTTTTCTTTTTCCAGTTGAACGGCTAATTTTGCTTCTTGAGCTTTGCGTTTTAAGGTTTGATCTTGGGCTTTGGTCGAATAATAAGATAGCTTGATCAGCTGTTGGGTCAAAGTACTGCCGCCTTGCTTTCCGCCATCTCTGATATTAGAAAGGGCAGATCCGGCAATTCTGATTGGATCAACTCCAATATGTTTATAAAAACGACGATCTTCCACTGAAACTAAAGCATCATTTAGCTGCTGCGGAATTTCAGTTGGAGTAATCTTTTCTCTTCTTTCTGCCCCGATGTCTAAAAAGACCTTGCCATTTGAAGCATAGACTTTTGAAGACATGGTTGCATCGAGCTGTTCATCTGTCAACTTAGGAGCATCTTTGATGTAATACATGAAAAGACCCGCTCCTGCAATAAGGCCAATACAAAGGAATAGAAAAATACCTAAAAGGATTTTTAAAAATATAGAACGAAAACCCTGCTTTTTTTTCTTTTTATTTTTTTGTTGCCGTTTTTGGACGCGTGAATTGGACTGATTTGCCATCTTCTTGTTACTCCTTTGTCTGTAAATATGTATTCACTGCCGTAAGGTAAGGAATGCGTGGTGCAACTTTAGGTGTGATCTCGATTGCACACTTTTCAATTACTTTAAGTGGTAATGAAGCTCTGTTGTTTTTTTTCTGTTGTTTCCAGTAAAAAATAAGTTGTTCTCCATCTAAGAAAAAGCAGCGTTTTAAGGTTGAAAACCATAATAACACAAAACACAGCCCTTTTTGTTGTAAACATTCTTCCATATGCTTAATTTGATGATCATGAAAGTTTTTAAAGGGGAAGGACGTTTTATTCTTGGTTTCCTTAGCCTCAAAATCTAAGTAATGTCCCTGATAGACACCATTGTAGTCAGTGGTGGAAGCTTCCTTGAAATAAGCTTCTTTAATAACGGCTGCACTGCGTCTAGGATAGTCTACTTTTACAATTTGAATAGGGATCGGTTTTTTATGGACAACTGCAAGACCATGGGTTAAATAATATTGATTGCTTTGATTAATTGCTTCTTCAAAACGCATACCACGATTTGCAAAATTTATTTCTTTTTTATTTATTTGCTTTTTTGGGGGTAAACCGTCATCATAGTGATTAGGATGGCCGTTAGGATATTTAAAAACCATAAATGTCACACTCCTATGCCTCATTATAGCAAAAACATAAAAAGAAAGAAAAGGAAATCTCATGCAAATGATACAAACAATGGTTATAACAGGTTATCGAAACTTTGAACTGGGCGTTTTTAAAGAAGAGGATGCTAAAGTTAAGGTTATTAAGAAAGTTATAAAAGATACTTTAGTACAGTATTTAGATGCTGGTTTACAATGGGTTTTATTAGCCGGTAATCTAGGTGTAGAACTTTGGAGCGCACAAATAATTGATGAATTAAAAAAAACTTATCCCGTTTTAAAATTAGCGCTGATCTATCCCTACTATTCTTTTGGCAAACAATGGAATGAAAAAAATCAGGCTTTACTGCAAAGTATCGAAAACCAGGCAGATTATGTCGATGCAGTTAGCCATCATGAATACCAGAATCCGGGACAATTAAAAAGTCATACACATTTTTTATTGACACATAGCCAGGCAACAGTTATTTTATATGATGAAGAATTTCCCGGTAAGAGTAAATTTTTCATGCATGATGCTAAAAAGTATCAAGAAGAACACGATTATTTTATTCACCAAATCACAATGGATGATTTACAAAATGCAGTTTTTGATGATTCTGTTTGATTTATTGCTTTTTTTTGGATAGAATAGAGAAGAAGGATTCAGATAAACAATTGAATGAGGTGGGAACATGGTAGAAACAACATATACTCCTAAAGATATTTTGCAGCAAGAATTCAAATCAAAAATGCGTGGTTATGATCCAATTGAAGTCGATGAATTTTTGGATGGTGTCATTAAAGACTATGAAACATATAACAAGGAAATTCTAGATTTACAAGAAGAGAATGATCGGTTAAATGCAAAAATTTCACAACTGAACAAAACGCAGGCTGTTACCGCACGTAAACAAACAGAAAAAGCGCCAAAAAGTCAGACAGTGACGAATTTTGATATTTTGAAGCGCCTGTCTAATTTGGAAAAAGAAGTTTTTGGAAAGAAACTAAATCAGGAAATTAACGTAGAAACCAGAGCTAGTAAAACAGTTCAGGATTATAAAGCGGATGATGATTTAGAAAAAACGCGTAAATTTTAAAAATTATTTTTATTTGTGATTTTCGGATAATCGCGGTCTGATTTTTCAGGCTGAGGAAAGTCCATGCTCACACGATCTGAGATGATCGTAGTGTTCGTGCTCAGTGAAAAAATAAGCTGAGGTATTTCATTTTGAAATAACGGCAGGCAAAAGGGCTAAGGGAAACTAGGCCTGAGTATCCTTGAAAGTGCCACAGTGACGAAGCAGTTAGAGAAATCTAAGTGGTGGAACGCGGTAAACCCCTCGAGTGAGCAACCCAAACCAAGGTAGGGGCGCTTTTGTTACGAAACGAAACGTAAACAAAGGAACAATTTTATTGTAGATAGATGATTATCCAAGTTATTTTGCTCCCTGTAAAATAACTGGACAGAACATGGCTTATAGAAAATCACGATTATCAGGGAATTCCTTCCATAATTGGAAGGTTTTTTTATTAAGGAGGAATTATGGATAAAAAGCAAGAATTTCATCTCTTGGCGACTGCGGCTAGCGGACTAGAAGCACTGACAGGCAAAGAGTTACGAGCTTTAGGTATCGATTGCCAGATTGAGAATGGGCGGGCCCGCTTTGACGGTACAATGGCGACGATTGCTAAAACCAATCTCTGGCTACGGACAGCTGATCGAATCAAAATCATTGTGGGGGAATTTGATGCCTTTACTTTTGATGAATTGTTTGAAAATGTCAAAGCACTACCCTGGGAAGATTATCTGCCTTTGGATGCAAAATTTCCAGTAGCCGGTAAATCGATCAAGTCCAAGCTATATAGTACACCTGATTGTCAAGCTATCACAAAACGAGCCATTGTCGAACGTTTACGGCATTTTTACCATCGCCGTGAAAATATGATGTTTCCAGAAACAGGATCTCTATACCAATTAGAGGTAATCTTACGTAAAAACCATGTGATGATCTTATTAGATACAACAGGGCCAAGTTTGTTTAAAAGAGGTTATCGTTTAGAAAAAGGAGGAGCGCCTTTAAAAGAGAACATGGCGGCTGCTATGGTCCTATTGACCAATTGGCATCCTGATAAGCCATTTGTTGACCCAGTCTGTGGTTCTGGGACACTTTGTATTGAAGCGGCTTTGATTGGACATAATATTGCTCCTGGCTTTAATCGTGATTTTATCTGTGAAAGCTGGACATGGTTTGATCGTGACTTTTTTGAAAATGAACGCAACAAGGCGGATGAGTTAGCTGACTATGAAATTAAATTAGATATAACTGGTTATGATATCAATCAGCAGATGATTGATATCGCACAAAGAAATGCGGATGAAATCGGTCTGGGAGATTCTATTTTTTTCAAGCAGCAGGCTCTACAAGATTTTAAAACAGAAAAAGAATATGGTGTGATTGTTGCTAATCCGCCTTATGGTCAACGTTTGGGTGAAGAAAAAGAAGTACGCAAACTATATCGCCAGATGGGACAAATTTTTGGAAAACTCGACACTTGGAGCAAGTATATTCTAACTAGCGATCTGGCATTTGAAGAATTTTACAGACAAAAAGCGACTAAGAAAAGAAAACTGTATAATGGGGCTTTGCGAACGGATTTATTCCAGTTTTGGGGAAAACG
>Ga0079226_10000175_pt1 | contig 41184 bp, 36 predicted proteins | sample Poulit2014_FD_76345 | JGI IMG/M metagenome (GOLD analysis project Ga0079226, IMG submission 76345) | Agricultural soil microbial communities from Georgia to study Nitrogen management - Poultry litter 2014 | ecosystem: Environmental > Terrestrial > Soil > Agricultural land | place: USA: Georgia...
CTGCATCAGCCTTACGCTTCCAGCTATAAATCAAGCTGGTAGAAATCCCCAGTGCTTGAGCCGCTTCGGCTACGCTATAATTTTGCTCAGTAATGAGCGCTAACGCTTCTTTTTTGAACTCGTTGTCATAGTGACGATACGTACGTTTCTTGGTCATTTTCACTCCAATGTAGACAGTGGTTATTGTGTCTCATTAAAGTGTCCGTTTCTATTAGACCAGTACATATATTTGCACATCGCCACAGAGCAATTTTAGTGATTAGCAAACCTAAGAGTGTTGTGTAGAGGTTTGTATAGGCCGTTATATTGTATGAGCCGCGAATATTACGAACGCAATTTGCAAATACGAAAACAAAGAATGCGTTGTGCAGCACGTAAGCTGCAACCTCTTAAGTACAAATGCAAAAAACTTAGAACCAAGAATCTTGCATCTTATAGCAAATAGGATTGCCTTGTTTAAGCAAGTCTGCTTGTGGCTTGATGTGCGGTAACTCCCAAGTTAAGTAGTAGTGTGCGGCTTGAATCTTTCCTCGATAAAAGTCGGCGTCGATTTGGCTAATGTTTGTTTGCTGAAGAGCTTCAGTGGCTTTTATGGCTTGGCGTAGCCAAATCCAAGTAACAACAATACGTCCAAAAAAATCGAGATAGAGCGTTGCGTTGGCTAAACCAAGATCAACGTCTTTTGATATCTGTTTTTGTAAACTGCTGGTTACAAGATCGAGTGTTTGCAAAGCGCTTTCGAGTGGATCTACAAAAGCTTGTGTGTCGTTATATAAATTTGCTTCCACTAAGCTGCTACGTACTTCTTCTTGGAAAATGTGATAAGCCGCCATATCGTGCTGCATCACTTTTCTGCCAAGCAAATCTAAACCCTGGATGCCTTCTGTTCCTTCATGTATTGGGTTTAAACGGTTGTCGCGATAGAACTGCTCAATGGGATATTCTCGGATATAGCCCGAGCCTCCTAATACTTGGATGGCTAGCTCGTTTGCTTTTAAGCAATATTTTGACGGCCAGGATTTAACGATAGGAATTAATAGGTCTAGAAGTAACCCGGCGCGTTTTTGGATTTCTGATGTTTCCCCCGTGTTTTGGTCTTCAAACAGAGAGCTCGCATACAAACATAAAGATAAGGCGCCTTCAGAGTAGCTTTTTTGGGCGAGCAGAAGACGACGTACGTCCGCATGGTCAATGATGTTTACTTGTTTGCTAAGAGGGTCTTTGTTGGAAGCTAAACGCCCTTGCGGACGTTGGCGAGCATAATCGAGAGAGTGGATATAGCCCTGGTAGCCCAACGCAGCAGCGCCTAAGGCTACGCCAATACGCGCTTCATTCATCATTTGGAACATGTATTGAAGGCCTTTGTGAGGTTCGCCAACCAGGTAACCTCTTGCACCGCCTTTTTCTCCAAAATTAAGAACAGTAGAGGTGGTGTTTCTGTACCCCATTTTATGCAGCAAACCCGCCAAAGCAACATCGTTACGAGCGCCTATGCTTCCATCTTCATTGACTAAATATTTAGGTACAACAAAAAGAGAAATGCCTTTCACTCCAGCTGGTGAGCCTTTGATTTTGGCAAGCACTAAATGGATAACGTTTTCGGTGAGTTCGTGATCACCACCAGAAATGAACATTTTGTTGCCAGTGATCTGGTAGTGGCCTTCTTTGGTGGGAATGGCCTCAGTCCTAATATCTGCAAGGGCGGACCCTTGTTCCGGCTCGGTTAAGGCCATGGTGCCGCTAAAACGTCCTTCTAGCATAGGCGGCAAAAATTTATTTTGTAGCGATTCATCTGCAAAGGAACGGATTAAATTGGCCGCACCAATAGTAAGGAAGGGGTAGGCTGCCGTAGAAACATTAGCAGCATTAAAATAAGCCATGCTTGCGCGTAAAATTACTTCAGGTAATTGCATGCCGCCGATATCAAAATCATGATGGGCAGCTAGAAAGCCGGCTTCTGCGTAGGCATCCCATGCCTCTTGAGTTTCAGGGATAAGATGCACTTTTTCACCATCAAAAGTGGGCTCGTTAGAGTCGCCTTTTTGGTTGTGGTTGGCAAAGTAACGTACAGCAATTTTTTGAGCGGTGTCGATGGTGGCGTCAAATACTTCAAGGCTGTGTTCTCGGTAGCGTGGACGATTTAAAAGCGATTGTGTATCTAACACCTCATAAAGTTGAAAAGTGATGTCACGTTCATTTAGCAGTTGGCTTGTCATGCAAGGTGGCTCCTTTTTTGTCGTTATTATTTACCCCTCATTCAATAACATATTTTCGTGGAGATCTCCCCTGTTGAGAGATTGTATTGTTTCAGGGTGTGTACTAGCAGATGTGTTTTTAGGGACCTTACATCATGCAAAGGCTTGTTTGTACGAGTCGATAGGACATGAAATAGGATAGTGATTTGATTGAGAGTGGTTACTACATAATTACTTATGTAGTACGACCAAAGTATCGTACTACAACACAAAACTGCTCCGTATATTGAATTCATGGCGCCAAAAGGCGTTCAACTTCTCCATATTCTAACAACAACGCTAAACATTACAGGAGAAACACATGAGCTCAAACGACGAGTTAGTAGCGCGTGTTACGCAAAATCCTAAGTACCAAGAACTATTGCGACGACGAAATCGTATTAGCCTTAGTTTTTTCATTGTCACTCTCATTATTTATGCAGGGTTCATCTTTACTTTAGCTTTCATGCCTGAGTTATTTGGTCGTTCCATGGGAGATATGACCATGAGCATAGGCGTGTTTGTGGGCACGCTCGTGTTAGTGAGCGCCAGTGTGCTGGTGTCTCTTTATGTCTATATATCCAACAAAGTGTTTGATCCTTTGTTGAGAGATATCGTTGAGGAGGCAGGCCAATGAAACGTTTTTTAACTTACGTCACCCTATTATTGGCATTGCCTTCACTGGCTTTTGCCGCCACTGGTGGTAAGACAAACACGTCCGCCATCATCATGTTCCTCATCTTTATTGCAGGCACCATGGTTATCACTTGGTGGGCTGCAAAACGCACACAAACCACGTCGGATTTCTATACGGCAGGTGGTGGTATTACTGGCTTCCAAAACGGGCTCGCTATTGCGGGTGACTACTTGTCTGCAGCCTCGTTTTTAGGGATTGCTGGCATGGTTTATGTGAGCGGCTTTGACGGTATTATTTATGCTATCGGCTTTATGTTTGGCTGGCCCACAGTGATGTTCTTGGTAGCGGAGCGGTTACGTAACCTAGGGCGCTATAACTTTGCGGATGTTACTTCGTTCCGGTTAAACCAAGTGCCCATGAGGTTATTAGCCGCTAGCGCTTCATTACTCATTATTGCGCTGTACCTGATTGCGCAGATGGTGGGTGCGGGTAAGCTGATCGTATTGCTGTTTGGTATCGATTATAAGCTGGCGGTGCTCATTGTCGGTTCATTAATGATGGTCTACGTGACGTTTGGCGGTATGACAGCGACCACTTGGGTGCAGATCATTAAAGCGGTGCTAATGTTGTTTGGTGCTAGCTTAATGACGTTCTTGGTACTGAAGAGCTTCAGCTTTAATTTGGATTCTATTTTAACAGAGGCTGTGCGCGTACACCCAGATGGCCGTGGCATCTTAGCACCTGGTTCTGCAGTGAGTGGTAACCCCTTGAACGCTTTATCACTAGGCCTTGCGTTAGCGTTTGGTACCGCTGGTTTGCCGCATATTTTAATGCGTTTCTTCACGGTTGCTGACGCTAGGGAAGCGCGTAAATCAGTAATTTGGGCAAGCAGTTTTATTGGTTACTTCTACATCTTAACGTTCATTATTGGCTTCGCCGCGATCGCATTCCTCGTGAAGCACCCCGAGTATTTCATCACTGATGCTGATGGTAATTTTGACATGATTAACAGCCTTATCGGTGGCACCAACATGGTGGCGGTGCACTTGGCGAATGCAGTGGGCGGTGATTTATTGCTAGGTTTCCTCGCAGCAGTAACTTTTGCCACCATTGTGGCGGTAGTAGCAGGTTTAGCCTTGGCGGGTGCGGCAGCTATTTCGCATGATATTTATGCGAACGTCATCACCAAAGGCAAAGCTTCTGAGAAAAACCAAATGCGCGTATCGCGGCTATCCACCGTTATGCTAGGCGTGCTCTCCATTATCCTAGGTATCGTTTTTGAAAACCAAAACGTTGCCTTCATGGTGGGGTTAGCCTTTGCTATTGCGGCGAGCTCTAACTTCCCAGTGCTTGTACTTTCCATTGCGTGGCGCGGTTGCACCACCCGTGGAGCGACCATTGGTGGTTTCTTAGGGCTAGTAACAGCCACCGTTTGGGTGGTGTTGAGCTCCACGGTGTGGGTGGATGTGTTTGGTAATGCTGCACCTATTACGCCATTCCCGAACCCAGGTATCCTCTCTATTCCGTTGGCTTTTGCTGCAATATGGTTCTTCTCAATTACCGATAAGAGCGCTAGAGCTGAAAAAGAGCGAGCAGCCTTTACCGCATTAACAGTGCGTAGCCAAACCGGTTTAGGTGCGGCGGGAGCGCAACAACATTAAAAAAAGGATTTTCGTTAAATAACACAAACCTGTGTTAGCATGAGGGAGCTTCGGCTCCCTTTTTGCTATCTGTGAATGACAATAAATGAACGAAATAATAATTGCAGACGATCATCCTCTCTTTCGTGAGGCGCTCACAGCCTCGGTGAAACGACTTTATCCCAACGTAACGATTTATGAAGCGGATACTATTGACGCTTTGATGGAGTTAGTAGAGCAAAGGCAAGATGCAGACCTTCTTTTACTAGACCTTAATATGCCCGGTGCAACGGGCTACAGTGCGTTGGTACATTTGCGCGCTCAGTATCCTATGTTGCCAGTAGTGGTGGTGTCGGCACATGAACAGCCAGAGCTTATGCGCCGTGCTTTAGACCACGGTGCTATGGGGTTTGTGCCTAAGTCAGCTGATACAGAGACACTTCGTGAGGCCTTGGCGGCCGTGTACTTGGGCAATGTGTGGGCGCCAGAGGCTGCCTATGAAGCTGCTGCTACGCCGGAAGAAGATAAGGCTGCAGCAGAACGTTTGAAAACGTTAACGCCGCAGCAGTTTCGTGTGTTGCAAATGGTGGGAACAGGGTTGCTCAACAAACAAATAGCCCATGAGTTAGGGGTAACAGAAGCCACCATTAAAACCCACATGACCGCAATTTTGCGCAAGCTAGGAGTAACGAACCGTACCCACGCGGTGTTACTCGCTAAGCAACTAAGCTTGCCGATGGATGATAGCGCCCAGTTTTAGCCTTCATAATAAGCCGTTAAAAAGGCACGTAAAGAAGCAGGGCGAACAGGCTTGGTTAATACCAAATACCCACGTTGGCGCGCTTGTTTTTTTAGCTTCTCGCTACCATCAGCAGTGAGCAAAGCGCCGGGTAAATGGCGTGCGTTTTCACGTAAAGCGTCTAAGCTGTCCAAGCCATCTAGGCGGTCATGTAAGTGGTAGTCCACTAGTAGCACTTGTGGTTGCAAGGCCATTTTTTCCAGTGCTTCATCGATGGTGGTTGCCTGAATAACCGCGACACCCCAATGGCTAAGTAAAGCCTCCATCCCCATTAAAATATCCACATCATTATCAAGGCAGAGCACCCGCAAACCAGTAAGGGTGCGCTGTTGTGTTGAAGATGTTACCACTGGCGCTTCTGCAGCAGGTTGTGCGGCGGTGGCAATGGGTACCGTGACAGAAAACATACTGCCTTTACCAACACGAGATTGTGCATCAAGAGGGTGTTCAAGCAAGGTGGCAATGCGATGGCAAATGGATAAGCCTAACCCCATGCCGCGTTCTCCCCAATCGTTGGCCTGTTCGTAGCGATGAAACTCCGTATAAATTTTTTCAATGTGATGAGGAGGAATGCCTTGGCCGGTGTCCCAAACTTGCAAGATCACCTTATCGCCACGGCGACGGCCCGCCAAAACAATGCGCCCTGTGGTGGTGTAACGCAGGGCATTGGAGATGAAATTCTGCAGAATACGGCGCAGTAAACGTTGGTCGCTATAGAGCATCGTGGGCTGCATATATAAGCGAATTTCCAATTGCCGGCGTGAGGCCATGGGCATGTATTGTTCTTGTAAGTTACGTAATAATTCACGCCCGTCGAACACCGATAACTCAGGCTCTAAAGCGCCGGCATCTAATTGTGATATATCGAGCAAACCATCGAGCAGTTCTTCAGCTGCGCGTAATGAAGTATCTACACGGTCTGCTAGGCGTTTTAATTCTTGCTCATCTTGTGCTTCGTGCATGGCAGAAGCAAAGAGGCGTGCTGCGTTAATGGGTTGCAAAACATCATGGCTAACAGCGGCCAAGAAGCGCGAGCGCGTGGCTTGGGCAAGCTCGGCAGCTTGAGTGCGTTCAGCCACCCTTTGCTCAAGATGTTCATTGATTTCACGCAGCTCGCCTTCAACGCGCTTGTATTCTGTAACATCGTTATAACTAGTGACATAACCGCCACCAGGTAAAGGTCGGCCTTTTAATTCGATGACCTGTGAATCATTTAAAGTACGTTGATAAATGTGTGAGGTGCCTGCGCGCATGAATTGAATGCGGCGTTGAATGGCGTCTTCAATATTATCGTCTTCGTGTTGTATCTTTCCTTGTTTTGCGTTGTAACGGATTAAATCAGAAATATGCCGGCCCACATAAAGCATGTCCGCAGGGTAATTAAAAAGCTGTTCGTAACGGTGATTCCACGCCACGAGACGCATTTCTGCATCTACTACGCTCACGCCTTGATCAATATTTTCTAAAGTGGCTAGTAGGATATCGCGGTTGAAACGCAGTTTTTGCCCCGCTTCATCCAACAAAGAAACGACGGTGGCCACTTCTAAGCCTGAACCACGCAAGGCACTGGTAAGTACGAGGCGCGCAGAAGCGGCACCCACCACACCAGCAAGAAGTAGCTCAGTAAACTGAAGCCAGTGGCTATCAGCACTGAGTTGGTCATGGAGTTTTTCGTGCTGTTGAAAAGCAAAGGCTTCGAACTCATGCTGTGCTTTTTGTTCACCTACAATGCGGCCGGCGAGGGTAATGAGATCTTTCACCATGATATGCCCCGAGCCTAAGCGCGCGGCTAGAGTGGGCCGTTCAGCATAAGGGTCTAAAAAAGGCTGGGCCGTGAGGCGTTCAGCCAAACTAGGTGGGCGGCGCCAAGACAATATCACCATAGTGCTGATGTTAATGGTTAGGGACCAAAAAGTGCCGTGGGTGAGGGAGTCCCAGCCGCTTAGGCCAAATAGCTGGTAGGGTTTAAGCCAACTAATGCCCCAGGGGCCGTGTTCAAGCCATTGGTAGGAAAACCAACCGGCTTCCGCCAAAGTGGGCAACAGCAAGGTATAAAGCCAAACAAAAAAACCTAGTAGCAGCCCAACTTCCACGCCTTGGCGGCTAGCACCTTGCCAATATAGGCCACCTAGTAGGCCAGGCGCGAACTGAGCCACTGCGGCAAAAGTAATGAGGCCGTAGGCGGATAGCGCACGGTCTGTGGCGCTGCTGTAATAGTAGGCGTAAGCGGCGGTGGCAAGTAGCAGAATAGCAATGCGCCGCACCCATAGAACAGTGCCCGAAATGTTGTTGCTCGGTTGGCGTGAAGAATCGCGCCGCAACCAAAACGGCATAATTAAATCGTTACTGACCATGGTGGAGAGGGCGACGCTAGTAACAATCACCATGCCTGTGGCGGCAGAAAAGCCCCCTAAATACGCTGCCAGCGCTAGCCACATTTTGCCTTCGGATAAGGGTAGAGCCAGTACAAAACTGTCTGCTGCAACACTGCCGTTATCGCCGAACACCTGCAAACCTAGCGCTGCAATGGGCAGCACCATAATGCTGATGAGAACCAAATATGCGCCGAAAATCCAACGCGCGCGGCGTATGTCAGCAACGTTTCCGCATTCAACAATGGCAACGTGGAATTGGCGTGGTAATAATATGACGGCAGTGAAAGCCAGCAAGGTTTGGCCAACAAACCCCACCGGTGCAGAGTGTTCAATGAGGGTAGTAACGGCTTCTTGGAAGTGAAAGTTTTCTTTGTTGGTCCAAAAGAAGGCAAACAGCCCCACCGCCACGAAGGTGATGAGTTTAACGAAAGATTCAAACGCAACGGCTAACATTAAACCAGGCCGGTGCTCGGTGGCATCTACTTGGCGTGTACCAAATAAAATAGCAAATATGGCCATGATCAAGGCGATATACAGTGCAGGATCTCGAAATAACCCGCGTTGAAACTCTTGCCCAGTTAAAGCATTAAGGCTTAAGCTTACGGCTTTGTATTGCAGAGCCAAGTAAGGAATACAGGCGATAACAGACATTAAGGCCACGAGTGCAGCTAACCGCTGCGAACGCCCGTAACGGCTAGCCATAAAGTCAGCAATAGAAACCGTGTTTTGTGATTGAGCGATGAGCCCCAAGCGCTCTATTAAACGCCAACCAAATACGAGTAATAATAAAGGACCTAAATAAATAGGCAGATAACCGAGGCCATAGTGTACTGCGGAGCCCACGGCGCCGTAGAATGTCCAGGAAGAGCAGTACACTGCGAGGGCAAAGCTGTAAATAACGGGGCGCAGCCAAGAGCGGTCGGTATAGAAACGGTTTTTATCACCGATCCATGCGATGCCGAACAAAATAGCGGCGTAAAGAAAGGATACAAGCACCACCCAGGCCGGTAACATGTTTTCTCCTACTTTGGTCTTGTTTTGCTAGTTTATTGTGTTTATCACGGTATATTGATGAGCAGATAATAACGAACACCATTATAAAAATAAGCCGATAAGGCAACTATGAAAATAATAAATGGAGGGAATATGTCCAACGCCTCACTCAACTTTGATGCATATCCGCAAAAACCTCACGGTGGAGTGCTTGTTAACCAGGTGGTTCCAGAAGATAAACGCGAAGCTGAAATTGCCCGTGCACGCGAGTTGCCGAGCATTCGTGTGGACTTACAGGCTGTTATTACCATTGAAATGATTGCTACGGGTGTATTGTCACCAATCAATGGATTTATGAATGAAGCCGACTACCTGTCGGTGCTCACCGAAGGGCGCCTCAGCAACGGTGTAGTTTGGCCAGTGCCTTTAAGCTTCGCTCCTATTGGAGATCGTAACAAAGAAATTATCGCTTCCTTGTCAGTGGGCGATGACATTGCTTTAACCGATTACGATAACGAGCCTGTAGCCATTTTAAGCATTGAAGATATATTTCCTTACGATAAGGATCACCGTGCTCAGCACCTGTTTGGCACTACGGATAGAAAACACCCAGGGGTGGATTCTATTTACCAGCGTATGGGTGATACCGCTTTGGGCGGCACGCTGCATTTATTAAACCGAGTAGATTGGGGCCCCTTCGAAAAAATTCGTATGGAGCCAAAAGATACCTGGCATCTGTTTTATGAAGAAAGGAAGTTTGGTTCTGTAGCGGGCTTCATCACTGGTGCTAACCCATTGCACCGCGGCCATGAGTACATTCACCGTAACGCGTTAGAAGAGGTGGATGGCATTTTCTTGCAGCCGTTAGTGGAAATGGCTAAGCGTGAATATGTGCGCCACGAATATCGTATGCTGGCGTACCGCAACGTGATGGAGGAATACTATCCTAAAGATCGTTCTATTCTAGCGCCTTTACGTGTGACGTATATTTTTGCGGGCCCAAGGGAAGCCGTATTACATGCCTTAATCATGAAAAACTACGGGTGTACCCATGCTCTGATTGGCCGAGATCACGCAGGTATTGGTGATTATTACGATAAGTACGCGAGCCATAGCGTGTTCGACGCTTACGGCAAAGAAGAGTTGGGCATTGATGTGCGCATGTTCCATGAGGTGTATTACTGCGCCCGTTGCGGCAGCCATGCCACCACTCAAACTTGCGCCCACGATGAACGCTACCGTATTAATATTTCGGGCACGGGTATTCGTGAGATGTTGCGCCACGGAATTATGCCACCTAAAGAAGTGGTGCGTCCTGAGTCTGCATTAGCGGGTATGCAGGGGGTTCAGCCTAAGGGTGTGGATAGCAACAATGAATCTATTAGCCCTGTGAGCAAGGTGATTAACAGCTTATTCCCGTATTACAAAAAATACACGCGTCTCGGTGGGCAGTTGCGTCAACGTCCTTTAGAGGACGAAGAGTTAACCGTGTTGGATCTAGAGCGCGCCAGTATGGATGCTCGTGATCATACTACGCAGATCTATGCTGATGTTTACGACGAGTACAGCAGTGTGGTGGATCATAGCCGCAACATTCAGCCAGTATGGCGTGAAGATGCACGCGCTGCGTTGAAGGCAAAACAGGAAAACCTCATTGCCGACCTCGAAGAGAAATTACAGCAAGCTCAAGAGGAATCCTCTGATAACTTTATGTATCAAGATAAAGCGGAAGTGGAGCGTGAACTTGAGGCGGCGAAGCAGTTGTTGTGTGAAATTCCGCCCTGCTTAACCAAAGAAGGCATTGAGAAGCGTGTGTGGAACACCGTGGATTACAAGCAATACCGCAGCTAGTAGTTCACTCTTAATGTTTCTATAGCAAGAGGCCCCTCAATTGAGGGGCCTCTTTTTTTTGTGGCGTTTTAGTGTTCAACACCACCGTCGCCGTGGGCATGGCCATGGGCGAGTTCTTCTTCTGTGGCTGCACGAACTTCTTCGATGCTGATTTTAAAACGTAAGGTTTTACCGGCAAAGGGATGGTTGGCATCCACGTCTACCATTTTTAGCCCTTTTTTAACCACGGTGACCCATTGCTGGCCTTGGTCGGTGTTCACCGGCACCACATCGCCAGCCTTGTAACGGCCTAGATGGCGCAAGTATTTGGTAGAAATGCGCTGGATACGGTTCTCATCACGCTCACCATAAGCTTCGGCAGGCGTCAGTGTAACGTTAAGGCTATCGCCTGCTTTGTGGCCCGCAAAGGCTTCTTGTAGCTTTGGTAAAACGCTGTTGGTGCCGTGCAAATATAAAGTGGAGTTATCCGGCAGTGAGGTTTCTAATTGGGTTCCGCTGTCGTCGAAAATGGTGTAGTGAAAGCGAACCACTGTGTCTTTGGTTATTTCCATCTTAAATCTCGTTACTTGCGCTGCTGTTGAATGAAAAAATATTGTTGCCTGAAGAAAGGGCTTCTTCAGCCGCGGGATTATGCGCTAACGCGGTTAAATATGCAGTGTTTTGTTCGTTTAAACGACGCATACAGTCGCGGAAAGTGCGGCTAATCATGGTGGTGTTGTTGATCATATCTATGCGTGGCCACGTGGTTCTTTCACCAACCTGAATGTATTCGCGTACATCTTCCACAGAAGGGTTAGATAGCACGCGTAGTATATTCAGGGGCTTGCGTGGAGGAATAATGTTGATGTCGCCGTCGTATTTCTGCATTAGCACACCACGTACTTTATCTACCCATAAACCAAGGTCGTTAGATTCTACTCGGTTGTGTAAGAGGTTGAGCACAAAGGAGGCGTTCATGGCCATAGTTTGGCGCGCCCAAGTACGGGTAATGGGTAAAAAACCTTGTTTGAATTTCTCTGAACGCGACATGAAGGGCACTACATGAGGGTTTGTTTGGCTCACAATGGAGTGGTTGATACCGTACAAACGTGACAAGCGTCGAATGGGAAGGTCATCGCTGATGGAACCGTCCACAAATTTACGCCCTGGAATATACGGCACCACATCTCCATCCATATTTTTTGCCCACAAGCTAACGGGCGGATAAATAGCAGGAATGGCGCATGAAGCGAGCACGGCTTTGCGAACTAGTACGTTAGGAGATGTTTTGTGATTGAGGAGACGCCCATGTTGGTGACGATCGTACGGGCTTACGGGAATATTAATCTCGCGATTCGTATGCTCGTAAGCTTCACGAAACGTCATGTCGGGAATGTTTTCTTCTAAGCATTTTTCTAGGTGGTCGCCATCTAACACAGGAGTGCCTTTTAAGATGCCGCGCCAACCTACGTACTTAAAAGCTTCCAAATACAGGTTTTCGGGTTGCAGTTTGGTGGCGAGTTCATCATCGCAGTGGGTGCCAATAACACCTGCAATAATAGAGCCGGCACTCGAGCCTGAAATAACCTTGGGAAGCAAACCTTGCTCCCACAGTGCTTTACACACCCCAATGTGGAAAAGGCCTAGCGCTGCGCCGCCTGAAAGCATTAAAGCCGACTGGCCAAAAGCACGGCCTGTTTTGAAGAAAAAATCGATTTTGTCGGCAAGGCTAAAATCGTCGAATTCAGTGTCGGCAATATAATTCAGTGCTTCGCAAACCGTATTTAAATAGTTCTCGATGAGCGCTTTCGTCCCGACTTTACTGTGCGTGTATAAGGCTGGGTTGCTAATGTTGCCTAGGCTGCCGTGTAAACCCTCGTGCATATGGAAGACGAGTTTGTGCACGTCACCACGTGCCATGGTGCGCTTAATGTGCTGTATTCGTGTGCGAATGAGCTGGTAATCAAAATCCGTGGACCTGTCTGTTTGTTTCCACTCGTAGGCACCAGATAAACGATCGTGCTCAGTACAGGCGCGATGCCAAGAAGCATAGTCAGGGGCGTATTTTATATTTTTTTCTAGCCTACGCAGTACGCGTTTCATAACTACTCCTTAGTGGGAGAACCAATAATTATTCTTATCAACACTAATTACATGAATGCAGCGTGTACTGCTTCTTAAATTGTCTGGCAATGCAGCAGTTAAGCGGTTAGCACTACTAATGCTTACAATAGTACTAACTCTAATAAGGATGTAAGCAAAGGGCTAGTTTATTTGTAAAAAAAGGCACCACGGTGTGGTGCCTTGGGGGGAGGAAATTACTTTAACTGGTAAATAATGTTCACGTTTTGGTTAATAGTGATCTCACCAGGAGAGAATTGCGCTGAGCTATCGCTAGCCATTTCTTTAGCTGCCATAGCGCGAAATATGGGTTGGTGGCCACCTTGCTCGTTAATCTGTAGAGCGGGGCCAAGCTTTCGGCCGCTAGCTTTCGCTAATGTTTTCGCTTTATGTTCGGCATCAGCAACTGCTTTCTCTAGCGCTTCTTTGCTTGCGGCTTCTGGGTTGCTAAGGGTGGCTCCGCCATTAGTTATTTGCGTAAAACCAATATTGCTCAAGGCTTGCAGTATGTCAGCATAGTCGTCGACGCCATCAACAATAAATTGCATATTGCGCTGTACGCGTTGGCCAATCAGCTTTCTTTTCGGCTGATATTCCCATTCTGGTTGCACGGAAAAACCCATGGCAGTGATATTACGCTCATCAACACCCAGTTCTTTAGCTGCCTGTAAAGCTTGTGCAACTTCTTTATCAACGGCGGTTTTCATGCTGGCAATATCGCTCACTGGGCCCACACGTGAAGCAGTTGCTTGCACATGGAATTGATTGGGCGTGGCCTTTACCTCGCCATAACCTGTTACTTGTACTACTTGCTCAGTGTTGGGGGTGGGGCTTGGGCTGCACGCTGTTAGCGCAACGGCACCTAGGATGAGTGCGGCTGTGGAGACTCTTTTTAGCATGTTGTATTTCCTTGTAATAGCAATGGTTGAAGCCTATGACCACTAGAACATATAAAAGTGCCGCCTTCCATCTGCTTTACTTTACGTTAAGATAACTACCCATTCATTTACTAAATGGTAAAACCTTATGGCACCTAATACAGAACAGATAACAGAGTTGCTGCGACAGATACGGCCCGCGGCACTAGATATGGATATCGTAAGTGCTGGCGCAGTAAAAGAAGTGCAGGCCGACGAAAACAATGTGGTCATCAAGGTAGAGTTTGGTTTTCCGGCGCAATCGGTGGCCGAGGGCTTTAAACGCCGCATAGAGCAATTAGTGCAACCTGCACTAGCTGGGCGCGCGTTAACGGTGGAGGTGGGCTGGGCTATTCAAGCGCATGCTACACAAGGGCAAACACGGCCCATTGATGGCGTAAAGAATGTAGTGTTAGTGTCTTCTGGTAAGGGGGGAGTGGGTAAATCCACCACCACGGTGAATTTAGCCCTAGCTTTAGCAGCAGAAGGAGCACGCGTTGGTTTGCTCGATGCAGATATCTTTGGGCCTAGTTTGCCGCTAATGATGGGTTTGGCGCCGGGTACTGAGCCAGGGGTGGAAGAGCAAAAATATTTTGTGCCCCCGCGTGCCCACGGCATTCAAGTGATGTCTATCGGCTTCTTAGTGGATAGCACAACGCCCGTGGTGTGGCGTGGGCCAAAAGCTAGCGGCGCTATTCAACAGCTTGCGTTATCAAGCCGTTGGGATGATTTAGACTATCTGTTTGTAGATATGCCGCCAGGCACCAGTGATATTCAGCTCACGATGAGCCAGAAGATTCCTGTGGCAGGCAGTGTGGTGGTAACCACGCCACAAGAAGTGGCTTTAGCAGATGCACGCAAAGGCATTGAAATGTTCGATAAGGTGGGTATCCATGTATTAGGTGTGGTGGAAAATATGTCTGTCCATGTGTGTTCCTCCTGCGGGCATCATGATGCGATTTTTGGGCACCAAGGTGGGGCAGACCTTGCTGAACAGTACGATACTAATTTGTTGGCTAGCTTGCCTTTGGTTTCTGCCATTAGGGAAGGTGCTGATACAGGAGCACCTATCGTTTTAACGGCACCGGATAGTGCTGAGGCTGCCTTGTATCAAGTGGGAGCACGCCGCTTAGCGGGTGCCTTATCATTGCGTCCTAAAGCTAAATCAGCCGCCTTTGCGCGCATGGTTATGCAACACGATCCAAAACAACCGTAAGGCAGTTGGCCTTCAGGGCACTAAAGGCTACTATGCTGTTCATTTTCACATTAAGTATTTTAAGGCGGGAGCAATAATGAGTATTAAAGCCGACCACTGGATTCGTCGTATGGCTGCAGAGCACAAGATGATAGAGCCTTTTGCTCCGGAACTTGTGCGCGAGAAAGACGGTGAACGTATTATTTCTTATGGCACCTCAAGTTATGGCTACGATGTTCGCTGTGCGAATGAATTTAAAGTGTTTACGAATCTTCATTCTGTCACTGTGGATCCTAAAAACTTCGATGAGCGCAGTTTCGTCGATGTGGTGGGAGACCATTGTATTATCCCGCCTAACTCCTTCGCGTTAGCGCGCACGGTGGAGTATTTCCGTATTCCGCGTAGTGTACTGACTATTTGCTTAGGTAAATCCACTTACGCTCGCTGCGGCATCATCGTTAACGTAACGCCTCTTGAGCCCGAGTGGGAGGGGCACGTTACCTTAGAGTTTTCTAACACAACAAATTTGCCCGCAAAAATTTACGCCAATGAAGGCGTGGCGCAAATGTTGTTTTTTGAGTCGGACGAAGAGTGTGAAACTTCTTACGCAGACAGAGGTGGGAAATACATGGGCCAAACGGGCGTTACTTTGCCGCGCACCTAATGGGGTGATGCACCTTTTAGCCTAATAAAAACGCCGCATTCAATGCGGCGTTTTGCGTTGTAGCGCTGTGTGCTTCATTTGAACGAGCGAATGTTCATTTCGTACGAGCTGCTGTCGTCCTCTTGAATCATTTTTACTAGCGCGTAGTTATGGTCTGTTGAGAACCACATAATAGTGTTGCGTTTAGCATCCTTGCCGCGATCACGCTCTATGCGGATGGTGGAAAACTCGCCCGCCGGCGTGGTTACTTTTTGTGTGCCTTTAATAATAAAATCTAAAGTTTCATGGCGGCGTTCGCTAGCCACTTCAAAGCTCATTTTTTTGCGTGGATCTTGTTGTAGCTGGCACTGAATAGCGAGTGGCAAGGAAAGCATATCTGTGGCGTTAGCTGTAATGGCAAACTCACGGTTTTTCTCTCCACCACGATAGAGAGTAGCAGTGGGGTTGTCCGCTGTATGGTTTAAAACTAGATGCGATTCGCGCGTTTGGCCAAGGCCTTTACGAAAGTTTTTGTAATCAGAAGCAACGGGAGTGCAGCCTTGCCAACTAAAGAAGCTCGTTTCAGTAATTTCGCCGAGAATGTTTTTAGCGCCAAGCTGGGTTTGCCACTTATTGGGGCCTACCTGCTTTAGGGTGCGTGTTGCTTTGATGGTGAAGGGGATCTTGCTTCCCGTAAAACCATATTCGTAGGTAAATGGTGCAGGCGTGGAGCTAGCTACACTAATCATAGGTGTTAGCAGTAAACCGGCCGCTAGCATTGTCCACGCACGAAAACGTGCGCCCTTGTTGGGGGAGAGGTTTGCCATTTAATGTCACTCCTTCATCTGTTAAAACCAGTTGCTTCTGTGCTCGCCACTGTAAGACAGTGGGATACAAGAAATGTTCAGCCTGGTGTACACGCTCTGTTAGGGCGCTTTCCGTGTCTTCAGAGTAAATGGGTACGATAGCTTGCGCAATAATAGGGCCACCATCTAATTCGTTATTAACAAAATGGATGGTGCAGCCGTGTTGCTCGTCTTTGTTTTCTAGAGCACGGCGATGCGTGTGCAGGCCTCTATATAGCGGCAATAGTGAAGGGTGAATGTTGAGTAGCCGGCCGTGAAAGTGGTTCACAAATACGGGGGTGAGAATGCGCATGAAACCAGCGAGCACCACCGTATCTAGGGAGTAAGGCGCTAGCGCTTGAACCATGGCAGCATCGAAACTTTCTCGGCTGTCGTACTGAGTGTGATCTACCACAACGGTGGGAATGCCCGCTTTCTTTGCGCGTTCGAGGCCTTTAGCGTCGGCTCTGTTGCTGAGCACAACGCTAAATTCAACATCAAGTTGGCCGGCCGCTTGTGCATCTAGGAGCGCTTGCAGGTTGCTGCCTGTGCCGCTAATTAATACGGCGATGCGGTGGCTCATTGGAAGCTGAGCTCCGCGGGGCCATCATGTGCTTCAATGCTGCCTAGGTGCCAAGCTGTTTCGCCAGCATCATTCAAGAAGGAAAGTGCTTCTTCTAAATGCTGTGCTGGCACTACGAGCACCATGCCTACGCCACAGTTAAAGGTGCGGTACATTTCGCTCGTTTCCACTTGGCCTTGTTCTTGTAACCAACGGAAAACTTCCGGCCATTCCCAGCTTTCAGTGTTTACGATAGCGCGCGTATTGTCAGGCAGCACACGAGGCATATTTTCAATTAAGCCGCCGCCCGTAATATGGGAAAGAGCGTGTACGGGCATTTTTTCAAATAACGCTAAAATAGGCTTAACGTAGATGCGTGTGGCTGTCATCAAGGCATCCATGAGCGGCTTGCCGTCCACTTGAATATTTACATCATCGGCTTGCTCTAGAATACGGCGTACAAGGGAGTAGCCGTTAGAGTGTGGGCCAGAAGAAGCGAGGCCAATCAGCTGGTCGCCTGCTTGTACTTTGCTGCCATCGATGACTTCACTGCGTTCAACTACCCCTACACAGAAGCCCGCGAGGTCGTAGTCTTCGCCGCTGTACATGCCAGGCATTTCAGCGGTTTCACCACCAATGAGGGCGCAACCTGCTTGTTCACAGCCCGCACCAATACCACCTACCACAGCAGCAGCTGTGTCGACATCGAGCTTGCCTGTGGCGTAATAATCGAGAAAGAAGAGGGGCTCGGCGCCGCCAACGATGAGATCGTTGACGCACATAGCGACTAAATCGATGCCTACGGTATCGTGATGGCCGTGATCGATAGCAAGGCGTAATTTAGTTCCAACGCCATCAGTGCCGGCTACGAGTACAGGTTCTTTATATTTTTCTGGAATTGCACACAGTGCACCAAAACCACCGAGGCCACCCAGTGTTTCCGGACGTTGAGTACGTTTAGCAATGGGTTTAATACGTTCAACAAGTTCGTTGCCGGCATCGATATCTACACCAGCATCGCGATAGGTTAATGGGCGTTTTGTATGACTCATGATAAGGCTCCTATGTGCAAGGGCGCCTATTCTAGTGCATGGAAATGGTTTTGACAGCTTTTGGCAGTAAATTTTGCGTTGTTGTCGCCCTTAGGTGCAGAAATGTGGATAATGAGCACCGTTAGTGGCATCAATGGGAGGTGTCATGTTCGTTATCGTGCTATTTGCTGCGGCGAACTGAAATAATATTCGCAGGGCAAAAGCCTAAAGAGGTAATAGTGCAAGATCAGCTAACGTTACCGTTATATTTAGAAGATGGCCTAAACTACGCCAGCTATGTGGCGGATGAAAACTGCGCCGTGGTGCAAGCAACCCAAGCGTGGGCGAAGGGCGAAATGGAGCAAATCTTTCTTTATGGAGAGAAAGGTTCTGGCCGCTCGCACTTAATTCATGCAGCTATTAAGTTGGCAGATGAAGAAGGCTTCGCTACGTGTGTTCTACCTTGTAAAGAATTGGTGCAAATGCCGCCGGAGGTATTAGAGGGTATTGAACAGTTTACCATGGTAGCCGTGGATGATGTGGATACCTTCGCAGGGCAGCCAGAATGGGAAGAGGCCCTTTTCCACTTGTATAACCGTTGCCGCGAGCTAGGCCATAGTATGCTTTTCTCGGCAGAACGAAAGCCTCATGATTCCGGTTTTCAACTCCCCGATCTCATTAGTCGTTTAGGCGCAGGGCCCGTGTTTAAGTTGCAGCCACTCACCGATGAGGGCTTAACTAAATTATTACTCAGCCGTGCTAAACAGCGCGGCATGCCGCTGCATCAAGATGTGGCGCACTACATTATTTTGCGTGGGGTGCGTGAGCCGAAAGCGTTGATCGAGTTATTAGATCGGTTAGATAAAAGCGCACTCACGCAACAGCGTAAGCTTACCATCCCTTTCGTTAAAGAAGTTTTACACTGGTAAGTGCGCTGATTGAAACGTTAATAATAGATAAACCACTACATTTTTAGTATGAGTTTGCTGCAGTGCTCATGGTCGCTTTGAGGTAATTTCTTTACCATTCACACAAATGAAATGTGTGGTGCTTTACCATGCTATAGCAAACACATCATCGAAACATTAGAGCCCGTTTGCGCAGGTCTCGCCTCAGTTAAGGAGTTTTTATGGACGCATCTACCTCTTGGGATATTGTCATTATTGGTAGTGGGCCGGCTGGTGAGGCCGCTGCCATGCGAGCTGCGAAAAGCGGCATGCGCGTTGCCATGGTGGAAGAAAGGCCGCAAGTAGGTGGTAACTGTACACACATGGGCACGATTCCCTCTAAAGCGCTGCGTCACCAAGTACGCCAATTAGTGCGCCAACATCGTAACCCTATGTTGCGCGGCTTAAACCCTAATGCGGCAGCCGGTTGGTCTGATCTTGTGGAGCGCATGAACGAAGTGGTGGGGCAGCAAAGCCAAGTGCGCACGGGTTTTTATTTCCGGAACAGAGTAAGAGTATTTAATGGCCACGGGCGCTTAGATGGCCCTAATCGCGTGCGTGTGGTGGATAAGCATGAGCGTGAGTCTCTCTTAGAAACGCGTTACGTTATTTTAGCCACAGGCTCGCGCCCTTACCGCCCAGCAGATGTTGATTTTAACCATCCGCGCATCTATGACAGCGACACCATTTTAAGTATGACGCATACACCTCGTAAGCTTATTATTTACGGTGCAGGTGTGATTGGCTGTGAGTATGCGAGTATTTTTTCTGGTTTAGCCACGCGCGTGGATTTAGTGAACAACCGTGAGCATCTACTCGATTTCCTTGATGCTGAAATTTCTGATGCCTTGGCTTACCACTTGCGTGAACAAGGTACGACGATTCGCCACATGGAAGAATATGTGGCGGTGGAGCCAGATGAAACCGGTGTCACGCTGGTGCTGAAGTCAGGCAAGCGTTTACGTGGTGATGCATTGTTGTGGTCTAACGGCCGTAGCGGAAACTCAAATAATCTTGGTTTAGATACGATTGGCATAGAAGCCGATAACCGAGGCCATATTAAAGTAGATGAGCGCTACCAAACGGAAGTGGAAGGCGTTTATGCGGTGGGCGACCTTATTGGTTGGCCATCACTCGCTAGTGCATCTTATGACCAAGGCCGCTTCTGCGCAGGTAATATTTGCGGTGATGAGCCGCGTATCTTAAGCCGTGTACCCACGGGTATTTATACCATCCCAGGCATCAGTTCTTTAGGGCGTACAGAGCAAGAGCTTACAGAAGCGAAAGTGCCTTACGAAGTGGGGCAAGCATTCTTTAAAAACCTAGCGCGTGCGCACATTACAGGCGAACGCACTGGTATGTTGAAGCTGCTTTTCCACCGAGAAACGCTTGAGCTGTTAGGGATTCACTGCTTTGGCTACCAAGCCACTGAAATTGTACACGTGGGGCAGGTTATTATGGCGCAACCAGCACCACACAACACCATTGAGTACTTCGCCAATACAACGTTTAACTATCCCACCATGGCGGAAGCTTACCGCGTGGCTGCCTTAAATGGCATGAACCGCTTGTCGTTGTACTAAGTGTAAGTATGAAAAAGGCGCTTATTAATTTAAGCGCCTTTCGGTGTAACGTTCACGGTTAGCGATGCGCTCTTCCGTGGATTTCTTGATTAAGACATACACACTGCCGGCACCACCATGTTTGGGTTGGCAGCTATGGTAAGCCATCACTAAAGGGTGCTCTTCTAACCAATACAGAACGTACTTCTTTAAACGCGCGGGAGTAGGGCTGTGGAAGCCTTTGCCGTGTGTCACCTGTACTGTGCGCAAACTTGCTTTATGAGCCTCTTCCAAGAAACTATTAAGTTCTTGGCGCCCTTCTTTCAACGTTTTTCGGTGTAAATCTAACCGAGCTTGGAGGGCGTAACGGCCCAAGCGCAACTTGCGGTACACACCTTCCTGTATGCCACTGTTTTTCCAGCCCATAATGTCATGTGGGCCCACATCTGGCAGCTCGTCAGGAATGGTGAGTGGGTTAGTGTCTTTGTGCCGTTGGCCGGTGGCGGATTTGCGCCGCTCTAGCTGCGCAAGGCTTGGGCTAGAGCGTGCTTTGAGGCGAACGCGGTCATCTGCACTAAGCGGCTTAACATCTCCCATGGCGTTACGAAAAATTTCAAAATCATCGTTATCCATGGTTGTTTTCCGTTGTTTACTAGAATGAATGCTTCGCTATGATAACTGATATTCAACGGGAGAGCAGGGGTGCTTAATCGTAATCCTCATACTCGTGGTGCTTGTCGCTATATTCTTTAGGTTCTTCAGTGCGGCGGCGCTGTTGATCCCGGTGGCTTTTCTTACGTTTTTGCTTTTGCTTTTCTTCTTCCCATTCGCTTGGGTCGTAGTCATCAAAACGCTGGCGTTTCATGGTGTTATTGCTCGTCATAAAATGCTAAGTGTTAGGCCGGCATCGCAGTGCCAGCTGGATAAGTTGGGAGGCCTATATTTAATCGGTTTTGAGCGAAAAGTCACCTAATAAAAGTAATATTTTACAGTAAACATTATTAACAGCTTTCATTTAGGTAAAGAATTGTTTTTGGTGCACTGTTAACATCCTGTGTTTAGGGCATAAACAGTGGTATAGCATTGGTGAAAGGGGAGTGGAGTGCAGTTTGAAACGTGGCTAACACAAGCTGGGCATTTTGCTTGGTTACAGCTTCAAACATATTGGCCAGGCTTATTGGCTTTTTTGGGGTTTGTAATAGCAGTGAGCTTGATGGTGCACGTGGTGTTGCACAAACGAGATCCACGTTCAGCGGGCGGTTGGTTAGGTATTATTTGGCTTGTGCCTTTTGTGGGTTCGGTCCTGTATTTGCTGATGGGCGTCAACCGCATTCAACGTCGGGCAAAGCAGCTAGTAGGGCACGACGAAGGGTTAGACGTGCCAGCGTATGTAAAAGCGCGCAGTGCACAGCCAGACAACGACCAGTTTTTTAGTTTGGCAGATTTAAATGAAAGGCTAACAGGAAACAAGTTGTTAGCCGGTAATCGTATTACCCCCATGTCGGCGCCGCAAGCTTATGCCAGTATTCTCAATGCGGTGGAAAAAGCTGAAGAATCCATCTTTATGACCACCTACATCTTTGGTAACGACAAAGCAGGAAAGCCTTTGGTTAAAGCACTTAGCCGTGCAGTGAAGCGAGGGGTTAAGGTACGAGTGCTGATCAATGGTATGGGTTCGCTTTATTCAATGCCGCCGGTGGTGCATCGTATGCGTTGGCGAAAAATCACAGCTGAACGCTTTCTATACTCATTAACCCCATGGCGAATGCCTTATTTGAACCTGCGTAACCACCGCAAAATCTTAGTGGTGGATCGTTCTGTAGGCTTCACAGGAGGCATGAACATTCGCGAAGGATATATCAGCACACCTCCTAGCACTTTAGATATGCATATGAAGTTGGAGGGCCCTGTGGTGGGGCACCTGTTGAATAGTTTTACTGCTGATTGGTATTTTACTTGCCGTGAAGGGCTCAACGACGATTACATGGGCCCTGCAGAGCCCGGCAATGTAGCCGCGAGGGGTATTAGTGCTGGGCCTGATGTGGATTTAGGCAAGCGTCGGTTAGTACTGTTGGCGGCCATTGGTAGTGCGCAAAAAGAAATTCGCATTATGACCCCTTATTTTGTGCCAGATGTGACGCTGCTGACGGCCTTAGAGTTGGCTGCGCTACGGGGTGTACGGGTAAAAATTATCTTGCCGCAAGAAAATAATATTAAGCTAGCGCACTGGGCAGCCATGCATTTATTGCCTTGGTTGGTGAATGATGGCTGTGAAGTGTACTTTGTGCCTCCTCCCTTTGACCACAGTAAAGTGATGACGGTGGATGGGGAGTGGGTGCTATTTGGTTCGGGCAATTGGGATGCGCGCAGCTTGCGGTTAAATTTCGAGTTTGATGTAGAGGCCTACGACAAAGAGCTGGTGCAGCAATTCAATGAATTGATGGATGAACGTTTACGCTTGGCCGAACCATTAACCCATGCAGCAATAGCAAAAACGGGTTTGCTGAAACGCATTCGTAATGGTTTAGCCTATGTATTTGAACCTTATTTATAGCAATGACGAGAAGGAAATAATATGCGCTTGGAACAAGGGCTAGGGTTACCTAAACAACTACATTTATTGGTGATAGCACATCTGTTAATCGTGGTAGCGTTAGTGATTATCAACGTGGGTATTTGGGTGCCCGCGGATGAAGGGCGTGTGATGGTGGCAAAGTTTTCAAATGCCCTTGCAGCCTTGTATATTTTAGTCATTAGCGGTGTGTATTTGTCCGCTTCAAATGCGAATAAAGTGCAAGATGGCACTAAAAAGGCACTAATACTTCCTATTTGCCTTGCTTTAGTGGCACAATTTGTCTTTATTAACACAGGAGTGGTGTTGTTATGGCTTGCCAATGGATGGTTAATGCTATTAGAAGCCACTCCAAGCCATAAAAAACGTTGGCCCGTGCCATGGGTGTCTGCACGCCGGCAACAGGGCGTATTGCTCTTAGTGGCGCTTACTAGTGGTTTCGTGGCGCTGTTAACTAAAGGGCAATATTACGGTTAGCTAACCAAAGAGAGAGCGACGTGAGCAAATGCAACGGTGAAAATAAACTCCTCGCATTAGGAGGGAGATGGAGTGTGCTGATAACCGCCGCGGCTTTTACAGCAGCCTGCGCCACGGCGCCTATGCCGCAACAGCAAACTTCTTCATTTCAACGCAATTCAATAGGCCATAATTTAGAGCCTCTGTTTGAAGATTCTTACTCTGAAATTCAGTTGGGTGGCATTGATGACGTACTGTTTCATGCCATTAGCCTGATGGGCATACCTTATAAGTGGGGTGGCACAACGCCTGACGAAGGTTTTGATTGCAGTGGTTTGATTCGTTATGTGTTTGATGAATCGGCGGGGGTAAGGTTGCCTCGCACCACTGCGCAAATGATTTCTGCTCCTGCACCAAACGTTAAGCGTAGCCGTTTACAAAGTGGTGATGTGGTATTTTTTGCCACCAATGGTGGCAGGCGGGTAAGCCACGCTGGCATTTATGTGGGAGAGGGACGCTTTATCCACGCCCCCTCCACGGGTAGTAGTGTACGAATCGACAAGCTAGAAAACCCTTATTGGAGCAGTGCCTATATCTCGGCGAAACGCTTTTTAGACTAGGCTTATAGGCCTAGTCTTTCTGCTACATAATCTGCATCTTTATCACCACGGCCAGAAAGGTTCACTAAAATTTTAGTGCTACTGTTGTGCTTTGGTGCTTCACGCATGGCCCAAGCCACGGCATGGGCACTTTCTAAGGCAGGAATAATGCCTTCCACTCTTGATAGCCCCATAAAAGCATTCAAGCATTCTTCGTCGGTGACGCTTTCGTACTGCACGCGGCCTAAATCTTTAAGGTAGCTGTGCTGAGGCCCAACGCCTGGGTAATCTAACCCTGAGGCAATGGAGTGCACTTCGGCAGGGTTGCCCTCAGCATCTGCAAGCAGATAACAGTGCATGCCATGTAGGTCGCCAGGGCTGCCCTTTGTAAGGGTGGCTGAGTGACGCTGTGAATCTAAGCCTTCGCCCGCAGGTTCTACGCCCACTAATTTAACTTCGTCATCATGTAAAAATGCAGTGAAAATGCCGATGGCATTGGAGCCACCGCCCACACACGCAGCAATATAATCAGGCAGTACATTGTGCTGTTGCTGGAATTGCTCGCGGGCTTCACGGCCAATGATAGATTGGAAATCTCGCACCATTTTAGGGAATGGGTGTGGGCCAACCACAGAACCGATGGCATAAAAGTAATTCACAGGATCTTTAAGGTATTCCTCAAAAGCGCTATCTACCGCTTCTTTTAGGGTGGCTGCACCTTGGGTGACGGGTACAATTTTAGCGCCCAAAATTTTCATTTTGGTTACATTGGGGTGCTCTTTCACAATATCGCTTTGGCCCATGTGAATTTCGCAAGGAATGCCCACTAATGCGCAGGCTGTGGCTAATGCTACACCATGCTGCCCCGCACCTGTTTCGGCCAACACTTTAGTTTTGTTCATGTACTTAGCAAGCAGTGCTTCGCCAAGGCAGTGGTTTATTTTGTGTGCGCCAGTGTGGTTAAGGTCTTCACGTTTTAAGTAGATTTGCGCGCCGCCGAGCTGTTCGCTCAACCGTTTGGCATGAAAAATAGGGCTTGGGCGGCCGACATAATGGCTGAACAAAGAGGCGAGTTCGTCCTTAAACTCATCGGTGTGACGAATGGTTTCGTAAGCATCGTTAATCTCGTCCATGATTTTTTTTAGTTCTGGTGGAACGAGTTGCCCGCCATAAGGGCCAAAGTAGCCTTCTTCGTTAGGCATGGCTGCGAATTTGTCTGATGTGCTCATTAAAGTGCCTCATGTTAAGGAATGCATACAATCTGATGGTTGTAAGGGTAACTAAGAGACGTAAAAGAGGCAGTTTATACAGGGAAGAGGGGTTGGTCTAATGTGGAGTGCCCAAGCAAGGAGCCCTGTCTGCGTTTGCAGAGCAGGGCTTATTATTTACAAGGGGTATTTCTTTAGCTCACGGGCGATAACAAGTTTTTGGATCTCGCTGGTGCCTTCGTAGATTTGTGTGATACGTGCATCACGATAATGGCGTGCCACTGCGTAATCTTCGAGGAAACCATAGCCACCATGAATTTGAATGGCTTTGGAGCACACCCATTCAGCCATTTCAGAAGCAAAGAGCTTTGCTTGCGAAGCTTCGCTGATGCAGGGTAAGCCTTCTGTGCGTAATGCGGCCGCCTGCAAAATGAGGCTGCGGGCTGCGTTAATCCGCGTATGCATATCGGCTAGCATATTACCAATGCTTTGGTGCTCCATAATAGGTTTGCCGAACTGCTCACGCTCCTGTGCATAGCGCAGTGCGGCTTCAAAGGCAGCACGAGCAATGCCGAGTGACTGGGCAGCAATACCAATGCGCCCACCCTCTAAGTTGGAGAGGGCAATGGCTAATCCGCGGCCTTCATCACCGAGGATGTTTTCTTTTGGAATGCGGCAATCAGTGAGCGTTAGCGCACAGGTGTCGGAAGCTTTTAGCCCCATCTTGTCTTCCATTGCTTCAACGGTGAAGCCTGGGGTGTCTGTGGGAATTAAAAAAGCGGAGAGGCCACGTTTGCCTGCTTCAGGGTCGGTCACAGCAAACACAATAGCGAGGCCGGCGCGTTTGGCGTTGCTTGCGAATTGTTTGTTGCCGTTAAGCACCCAGTGGTCACCATCGAGCACAGCTCGGGTTTTTAAATTGTTTGCCTCTGAACCTGCTTGTGGTTCAGTGAGGGCAAAGCAGCCAATAATCTCACCGCTAGCTAAGCGTGGCAGCCAGGTTTCCTTTTGTGCTTGTGTGCCGTAATTAAGAATGGGACCACAGCCAACGGAGTTGTGAATGCTCATTAGGGCGCCAGTGGAGGCGCAACCGGCAGAAATTTCTTCTACGGCAAGGGCGTAAGCAGTGTAATCGGTGTAAGAGCCCTGCCATTCTTCAGGCACTACCATGCCTAAAAAACCGAGTTCTCCCATATTGCGCAGCATGGCATCATCTAGCCAGCTATCGCGTTCCCATTTGTCGGCATTAGGTGCTAGTTCTTGGCGGGCGAAATCACGCGCCATGTCTCGCACCATACGTTGTTCTTCTGTGAGTAAGGAGTCATGCATAAGAGTTGCCTCGGCTTAGTCCACGTTGAAATCAGCGAAGAAGGCGGCAATTTGTTCCTCGCTCACTGCTTCAATACTAGCGGGTTGCCATTGTGGGTTTTTATCTTTATCAACAATTAAAGCACGCACACCTTCAACGATGTCGCCTTTATCAAACCACTGTTTGTCGAGGTGTAGCTCTAAGGCGAAACAATCGCTCAAGGAAAGGGTGGCGCCTTTTTGCAGCATGGCTAAAGTGAGTGCCATGGCAAGTGGCGAACGGCTGCGCATAGTATCAATGGTGTTTTGCGCCCATTCTTGCGCTTCTGTTTCGCTTTCAAGTGAGGCGATGATAGCTGGGATGCTAGCAAGGCTAAAATGCTTTTCGATAAGCGCTTGCTGTTGTGCTTGTTGAGTATCAGAGGGAGCTGCTTCGGCAAAGTTAGCTACCACTTCTGCCACCACTTTCTGTGCTGGCTTGCTCCAATCTGCGGCACTTAAAGCGCTTAGAAAATCAGCAAATTTGTCTGTGCTCATGTAGTGGTCTGCAAGGCCCACAGCTAAGCTGTCAGCGGCGTTAATGTGCTGACCAGTAACGCCCATCCAAAAACCAAAGTGGTGGGGCAGGCGCGGCAAAAAGTAACTGCCGCCCACGTCTGGGAAATAACCAATGGCAACTTCTGGCATGCCGAGGCGCGCTTTCTCACTGACGATGCGGAAATCTGCACCCTGTACCAGCCCCATGCCGCCACCGAGTACATAGCCATGCATCAAGGCGATGATGGGTTTGGGGTATTCGTGAATGAATTGGTCTAGTGCATATTCTTCTTCGAAGAAGGTGACGTACATGCCGTCGTTAACGGCGTGGCTGTCGTATAAAGAACGAATATCACCGCCTGCGCAGAAAGCGCGTTCGCCATTAGCGCGCAATACAACAGCTTTAATGTTGTCGTCTGCAGCCCAAGCATCAAGGTGCTGCTGTAAATCGCGCACCATATCAAGATTCAGCGAGTTGAGGCTGTCTGCACGGTTTAAAATAAGATGGCCCACCTGCTGGTGGACCTCCGTTAAAATAAAATTACTCATGCTATCTAATCCTGTTGGTAAAGCTTCATGATGGCAGAGAAGTCTAGTTTGTCGTGGCCTAAGTTGCATAACTGTTGATACATTTGTTTTGCAATAGCACCAAGAATAACAGGCTGTTCAACTTGGTGGGCAGCTTCCATGGCAAGGCCCATGTCTTTCAGCATGAGGGCGCTACCAAACCCACCTGTATAACCGCGGCTAGCAGGAACACCTTCTAAAGCGCCGGGGTATGGGTTGTTGGTGTCAGAGCTCCAGCAACGGCCACTTGAGGTGTTGATAATACCAGCTAGCGTTTTGGCATCCATACCAAGGGCTACGCCAAGGTTCATGGCTTCTGCTACACCAATCATGGAAATGGCGAGGAGCATGTTGTTAGCTACCTTGGCTACTTGCCCATTGCCCGTGTCGCCACAGTGAACAATGTTTTTGCCCATATCAGCCAATGCTTGTTTTGCTTTGTTAAAGCCTTCTTCAGGGCCGCCTACCATAAAAGTTAGGGTGCCTTCCGTTGCACCCTTGGTGCCTCCGGATACCGGAGCATCAATTAAAGTAATGCCTTTATCTTGTGCTTGCGCTGCCACATCACGAGCCGTGTGCGGATCGATGGTGGAGCAATCTACAAATAAGGTATTAGGCGAGCCGTGGGCCAGTAATCCGTTTTCGCCAAGGTACACGCTACGTACGTGTTGGGCGGCTGGTAGCATAGTGAAGACAATGTCGAGTTCGCGTTTGGCCAGTTCCGTGGGGTCGGAGGCTAATTCTCCGCCGGCTTTTTCGATGGTAGCCATGGCTTCTGCAGAGAGGTCGAAGGCGAGCACAGAGCGCCCCGCCTTCAGTAGGTTTTGCGCCATTGGGCCGCCCATGTTGCCAAGTCCTAGAAAACCGATGTTCATGGTGCGTCTCCTTGTTTTATTTATTATTTTAGGCTGATAGTTGTGTTAAGTTCGCTCACTTGGTCGTCTTCAAACCAACGCGCAGTAATCGTTTTTGTTTGTGTGTAAAACGGAATAACTTGCTTACCGTAAGGGCCTAGGTCTCCTAATTTAGAAGCGCGCGAACCCGTGAAGGAGAAAATGGGTACGGGCACAGGAATGGGTACGTTAATGCCCACTTGGCCCACATCAATATCTTCTTGGAAGCGTCGTGCAGCGGCACCAGATTGGGTGAAGATAGCGGTACCATTACCGTTCGGGTTAGCGTTAATCAGCTCAATGGCTTCGTCAATAGTGTCAGCGTTGAGCACGCATAACACAGGCCCGAAAATTTCTTCTTGGTAAATAGACATGTCGGTGGTGACATCAGCAAAAATAGTCGGGCCAACAAAGTTGCCTTTTTCGTAACCGGGCACAGAAACGTTACGGCCGTCGAGCAGTAGCTTGGCGCCTGCTGCTTCACCTTCGCCAATTAAGCGCTCAACACGCTGCAATGCTTGTGGTGAAATTACTGGGCCGAGGTCTGCATCGGCTTCGTGGCCAGCGTTCACTTTTAAGGTTTTTGCACGCTCAACAATTTCTGGCAGCCATGCTTGCGCTTCGCCCACGAGAACCACCACAGGTAAAGCCATGCAACGTTGGCCAGCAGCGCCAAAGGCGGCGCCTGCAATGTTGTTTAATGTTTGTTCTTTATTGGCATCAGGCATGATGATGGCATGGTTTTTAGCGCCCATCATGCACTGTGCACGCTTGCCATTGAGGCTGGCGCGGTTGTAAACGTGTGTGCCTACTTTGGTGGAACCAACAAAAGAAACAGCTTTAATATCTTCGTGGTCGCAAATGGCGTTTACAGCGTCTTCGCCACCATGAATGATGTTGAGCACCCCTGCAGGAATACCTGCTTCAAGAGCAAGTTCTGCAAGGCGCATGGTAACCATTGGGTCTTGCTCAGAGGGTTTCAGTACGAAGGTGTTGCCCGTGGCAATAGCCATTGGGAACATCCATAGTGGGATCATGGCAGGGAAGTTAAAAGGGGTGATGCCTGCGCACACGCCGAGAGGCTGAAGAATAGTGTAAGTGTCTACATCAGAGGCCACATTGTTGGCAAATTCGCTCATTTGTAAGTTGCCAATAGCACTTGCATGCTCTACTACTTCTAAGCCGCGGAATACATCGCCGGCAGCATCAGGTAACGTTTTACCTTGTTCAGCAGTTAAAATAGCTGCCAATTCGTCCATGTTTTCACGAATGAGCTGCTGGTACTTTAAGAAAATGCGCGCACGTGCACTAAGGGGCGTTTTGCGCCAGGTTTTAAAGGCTTCTTTGGCACTAGCTACGGCACGGTTAATTTCTTCTTGTGTAGCAAAAGGGACCATGGCGATAGTTTCTTGGGTAGCAGGGTTTACAACCGGCTCCCAACGGTCGGTTTGTGATTCAATAAACTCGCCATTAATGAGTAATTTAACGGTGGGGACAGATGAGTTAGACATGGTGCTATGCTCCAGGCAACGTTCGTTTATAGTTGTTTTTTATTTTTGTTGAATAAAAAGATACTAACAGTGCGTTTTTGTTGTGCCTAGCAGTTGTTTTGCACATGGGTTGTGTAAAAATACACAGTGTGCCGAATGAAGAAAAAATAAAAGAAGGAGCAGCAGAACAGTGGATTGGGATCATTTGCGCTATTTTCTTGAGCTCGCAAGGGCGGGGCGCTTAATCATTGCAGCTCGACGGCTAGGGGTGGATCACACTACCGTATCGCGGCGTGTACAAGCTTTGGAAAAACAAGTGGGCCAGGCTTTGTTTTTACGTACTACCGATGGTTATGCCTTAACAGAGGCGGGACGACATTTATTGCCCGCTGCAGAATCCATGGAAAGTGCTTATACAGCTATTCAAGACTTGCAGCCGAGTGCTTCTGGCCAACTCACAGGGCAAGTACGTGTGGGGGCTACGGAAGCCTACGGCAGTTTGCTGTTGGCGCGTCATCTCACCAAATTGGCGCAGCAATATCCCCATTTAAAAGTGGATTTACTGGCGTTGCCAAGGGCTTTACAGTTGTCGCGAAATGAAGCTGATATTGTAATTACCTTAGAGCGCCCCGAAAAAGGCCCTTTTATTATTACTCGTCTAACAGATTACGAATTACGCTTATACGCCTCGCCGAGCTATCTGGCGCAACATGCACCCATTCGCACAAAAGAAGATTTAAAAAATCATCGTTTTGTAACGTATGTGGATGATTTACTGTTTAGCAAGGAGTTGGATTTTTTAGCTGAATTGGTGCCGGCTAGTCATGGCAGTTGGCGCAGTACCAGTGTGTTGGCGCAGCAAGAGGCTGTGGCGGCAGGCGCAGGTATCGCAATATTACCCGCCTTTGCGGCAGAACGTGATGCTCGTTTAGTGAGTGTGTTGGCAACGGAAGTCTCGTTCACTCGTACGTTTTGGATGTTAATGCCAACGGAATTAAGAGGGTTAGCCAGAATGCGGGCAACGTGGGAGTTTTTACGCGAGCAGGCCGATTTAGATCAAGCGCTGCTAGCAGGAGTGGCAGTATGAAAAAGAAAATATTCCCTCCAGTGGAAAAAGGCACGATTAGCGTAGTAATGGTGCGAGAGGCTTTGCAGGGAGCAGTTGAGTTGGGGCTTAGTGCCTCAGAGCTTTTGCAAGGCGCCAACTTACCCAGCAATTTACTTGATGACAACAGTGCTCGCGTTAGCGTGGATGAATACGCCTGCTTTTGGCGCAATATGGCTTTGCAGTTAGATGATGAATTTTTTGCCATGGATCCACGGCGAATGCGCTCAGGTAGCTTTAACTTTCTATGCCGCACAGCAATGATGCAACCCACGGTGGGGGAAGGCGTTGAGCTTGGGTTGGAGTTTTTAAATTTAATTTTTGAGCATAAAAAGGGAAGGTTGGTGCGCCAGGATAGCGTGGCAGAAATAGTGCTTGTGGATGAGCCTGTGGCTTCCGCTCGTGCTTTTAGTTATTTCACTTATTGGCTGCTGATTCATGGGTTGGCGTGCTGGTTAGCAAGCCGCCGCATTCCTATTATCGCCGCAGAATTGCGCTGTGAACCACCCGATTACACCGATGACTATCGTGTGATGTTCACTGAGAGCTTGCATTTTAATAAGAAAAGCACGCGCATTTTGTTTGCTGCAGATTGTTTAGATTTACCCATTAAGCGTACGGATGAAGAGTTAAGACGTTTCTTGCGTTTAGCGCCCGCTAATATTTTAGTGCGCTACCGTGATCCTAATAGTTTAACAGGCCGCATCCGTCGGCTGTTTACGGATATAGCCCCTGAAAAATGGCCAGATCTAAATCAGCTTGCGCATCAGCTGCATATGTCGAGTTCTACTTTGCGCCGCCGTTTGCAAGAAGAAGGGCAAAGTTTTCAGATGATTAAAGATAACCTGCGCAAAGAATGGGCAGTGGAATGGCTGGCGCAAGAACAGGTGAGTTTTGAGGATATTGCCGAGCATTTGGGGTTTTCAGACGTGAGCTCTTTTTATAAAGCGTTTAGAAAATGGACAGGGACGCAGCCAGGGCACTATCGTGGTTTGATTTTGAAGGGGCAGCATTAAACTGCATATGGCTTATAAATATACGCTTATTCTTTATGGTATTATGCAAGCCAAATAGTAGCTTAACGAGGTGATCTGTGTCTCCACATGTACATGCTTTTTTCGATCCTGTGACGTTCACCTACAGTTATGTGGTGGTGGATGAGGAAACTCAGTGCTGCGCGATCATCGATTCTGTTTTAGATTACGATCCTGCTGCAGGGCACACTAGTACCGCCGGTGCACAGCGCTTGGTGGATTTCGTACGCCAGCATCAGTTAACGGTAGAGTGGGTGCTAGAAACACATGTGCATGCCGATCATTTATCCGCAGCCCCTTTTGTGCAGCAAGAAGTGGGTGGCTTGTTAGCCATAGGCGCCGAGATAATTCAGGTGCAAGATATTTTTGGTGAAATGTTTAACGCAGGCACTGAGTTTGCTCGCGATGGCAGCCAGTTTGATCGCTTATTTCAAGATGGTGACCGTTTTCAGTTAGGTAATATTGAAGCTCGAGCTATACACACTCCAGGGCACACGCCAGCCTGCATGACCTATGTGATCGGTGATGCTGTGTTTGTGGGAGATACGTTGTTTATGCCAGATTACGGCACAGCAAGGTGTGATTTTCCAGGGGGTGATGCTGCTACTTTATATCACTCCATTCAGAAAATTTTCGCGTTACCAGACCATTACCGCGTATTCATGTGCCATGATTACAAAGCCCCAGGCCGTAAAGATTACCGCTATGAAACCACAATAAAAGAAGAGCGAGAGACCAATATTCACGTTCGTGAAGGCATTAGCGAAGCTGAATTTGTGGCGATGCGCACTAAACGCGATGAAACGTTGTCGATGCCGCGTCTTATCCTACCTTCTGTGCAAGTTAATATGCGTGCGGGAAATATGCCGCCGGCGGCAGAAAACGGTATTACTTATTTGAAGATACCACTGAATACGATTGAGTAGTTTATGAGGCGGAGCAAGGCGTGAAGCTAGCGGGTTGGTTGCCTATTTTAACGTGGAGTAAGGGCTACGATAGTAAAACTGCAGGGAGCGATTTATTAGCGGCAGTTATTGTTACGTTAATGCTTATCCCGCAAAGCCTTGCCTATGCCATGTTGGCAGGGCTGCCACCGGTAACTGGGCTATACGCCAGTATTGCGCCTCTCATTCTCTATGCCATTTTCGGAACTAGCCGCACGCTAGCTGTGGGCCCTGTAGCAGTTATTTCGTTAATGACTGCCGCTGCACTAGAGCAACACTTTGTAGTGGGGTCTGCCGCTTATATACAGGGTGCCATGGTGCTAGCAGCTTTATCGGGGGTAGTGCTGCTGCTAATGGCCGTGTTTAGATTAGGTTTTTTAGCAAACTTCCTCAGCCATCCAGTTATTTCGGGTTTTATTAGCGCCTCGGCTGTACTAATCGCCTTAAGCCAGTTGAAGCACATTTTAGGTGTTTCTGCGAGTGGGCAAACAATGGTGGCATTGGTGGCATCACTATGGGCGGAAATGGGCAATATCCATTGGGTTACCTTTGCTATTGGTATAACCAGTTTGCTGTTTTTACAGTGGGTGCGTAAGGGTTTAAAACCACTCCTAGTTGCATTGAGGGTACCGCTAAGCGCTGCCAATGTACTCGCGAAAGTGGGGCCCGTTTTAGCCATTATAGTAGCGGTACTAGTGGTGTGGGGTTGGCGGCTCGATGCCCATGGTGTGCAAGTGGTGGGTGAAGTGCCTAAGGGTTTGCCGAGCTTGGCTGTGCCAACAATTGAAATAAACATGGTTCTGGCCTTATTGCCCGCCGCGCTGTTAATTAGCTTGGTGGGGTTTGTGGAATCTATTTCCGTGGCGCAAACCTTGGCGGCGAAGCGGCGTCAGCATATTTATCCAGACCAAGAACTAGTAGGGCTAGGCACTTCAAATTTGGCGGCTGCTTTTAGCGGGGGCTTTCCTGTAACGGGTGGTTTTTCGCGTTCTGTAGTGAATTTTGATGCTGGCGCAAAAACGCAAATGGCGGGCGTTTTTACTGCCATCGGCATTGCTTTAACAGCTTTGTTTTTTACCCCAATATTTTTCTATTTACCTCATGCGGTGTTAGCTGCCACCATTATTGTGGCGGTGTTGTCGTTGGTGGATCTGCGTTCATTGAAGACAACCTGGCAGTATTCTTACCAAGATTTTAGCGCCCAAGTAGCCACTATTTTAGGTGTGCTATTTATGGGGGTGGAGGTAGGCATTGTCATGGGCGTGGTATTGTCAGTGCTGTTATTTTTGTGGCGCACCAGCCGGCCGCATATGGCGGTGGTAGGGCAATTGCCGGGTACTGAGCATTTTCGGAATATTGAACGTCATGCGGTGGTGCAAAGCCCCACGGTATTGTCTTTGCGCGTGGATGAAAGCCTTTATTTTCCAAATGCCCGTTATTTGGAAGAGCGCGTGGCTGCACTTGTGGCCGAAGCGCCAGAAGTGCGCCATTTAGTACTTATGTGTTCAGGGGTTAATCATATTGATGCTAGCGCGCTCACCAGCTTGAACGCCATTGTTGAGCGTTTGCATACCGCAGGCGTGCAACTGCATCTTTCCGAAGTGAAAGGGCCTGTGATGGATCGCCTCTTGCGTACCGATTTCTTGCAAAATTTTGGTGGGCAAGTGTTCATGAGCCAGTATTTGGCCTTACGAGAGTTAGATGCAGAACGTGCGCTGAAGACGGTGTCTATGAAAGTAAAATAGCCGCCAGCAGATGTTGGCGGCTAGTTATGTTTAGTCAATATATTCGATTATTTTAACGATTTTCTGCGCGCCGTATACTTTTTGTAGGCGTGTCACTATGGCGTCGGCTTCATCATGGGTTAATAAGCCCATCACGTAGATGATACCGCGCCGCGTTACCAACTTAGTGCGGCGGCCAGGTGTTTCTGAGCTTAGCAAAAGCCGAGTTTTAGCTTTGCCCGTTATCCAGGTGTCGGCAAAGCGAGAGAAAAATGAACTTGGTGCCTGCACTCCAAGCTCGTTGTGCACAGACAGCACATGGCGAACATTGCCTACCACTTCCTCGGCTTGCTGCTTGAGTGCTCTATTGGGCACTTCACCAGCAAGCAACACGTTGCCGTTAATGCTCACTACTTTTACTTTGCTTTGTTCGCGGAAGTCAGGATTGGTGCGGTATAAGTTAACTTTCGCTTTACGTTCAATGCTGTTGTCTTCGATTTTCGCTCCCATGGTGCGTTTGCCATGGTTGCTGTCAAGCGGCGCCTCACCGGTTGCCGCTACCATACTAGCGCAGCCAGATAAAATGAGCATTGCTGCGCTAAGCAGAACAGCAAGAAGGTGCTGTTGTGTTACTGGCACGTTATACACCTCCAAATAGCTGGTTATCAATGTGGTCGCACAGTGCGTGGATCACGACCAAATGCACTTCTTGGATGCGTGCTGTGGAAGTGGAGGGAACGCGGATCTCTACATCGGCACCGCTATAGAGTGGCGCCATTTTGCCACCGTCGTTACCGGTTAATGCCACCACCACCATTTCTTTGTCATGGGCAGCTTGAATGGCTTGTACCACGTTAGCTGAGTTTCCGCTGGTGGAGACAGCCATGAGCACATCGCCTGGGTTGCCGAGCGCTCGAATTTGCTTAGAGAACACTTCGTTATAGTTGTAATCATTAGCAATAGAGGTGAGCGTCGAGGAATCTGTGGTGAGGGCTAAAGCTGGTAAAGCAGGACGTTCGCGTTCAAAGCGGTTTAGTAATTCAGAGGAAAAGTGCTGCGCATCTCCTGCCGAGCCGCCATTGCCACAGGTAAGAATTTTGCCGCCGTTTAAGAGGCTTTCTACCATGCGTTGGCCCGCTTCTACGATGGCGGAAGGTAAAGCTTCTGCAGCTTGCATTTTGGTTTCAATACTATCGACAAACATCTGTCGAACGCGGTCTGTGCTCATGAATGCGCACTCCTTAATTTGTTATAGGGCTTAAGTACTGTAGAGAAAGTGTTAGGCACCTTCAAAAGCGTCTTGGATCCATTGGCAGTGCCAAGTACTAGCGGTGTCTTTATAAACGCCCACCACATCGAAGCGACACCGCGTGTTTTCAGAAACTTGGTAAGCATGTAGATAATGTAGTGCAGTATGCACGAGGCGCTGCTGTTTTGCGTAAGTAACAGATTCTAGCGCCGTGCCATGTGAAGCGCTATGACGAAAGCGTACTTCTACAAATACGAGGCTTTCTCCATGCTGCGCCACGATATCCACTTCACCATACTGGCAATGGTAGTTGCGCTGCAAGATGGTTAGCCCTTGCTGGGCTAACCAATGCGCCACATGAGCCTCAGCGGCTTGGCCAGTTGTTTTCTGCGGGCGCTGCGTCATAACTATAGCTCGGCACAGTGGTAGTGGGCTGCTCCATAGGTATAGCGTGGCCACGTTGGAACTGAGCGGGTTGCAGAACTCGTGTGATGCGGTTGTTATTTAAGCGAAGCTCGCCCGTTTGGCCGACGATTTTACTGTCAGGTGTTTCCGACATGAACACGAGCTCACGGGATAAAGTGAAAGCGTCTATACCTAAAGCGAACACGGCTTCAAATTTACCATGGGAATGAGGCGATATATTCCGTGCTTCTGCTAATAGTTCTTTATTTGGCTTAAGCATCCACGGTAACTCTACAAACTGAATGCGGTTTAAATCAGTATCTAAGTGAATGTCTACTTGGCCGCTATGCACCTGTGAGTTGGCATAGATGGGCAGCCTGTTGCCCTGGAAAAAATCAATGGCTGGCTTTAGCTGGCGTGCTTGCTCGGGGTTGCCCACTAGGAAAATCATATCAAGCCCAGCGCGGTGACGGCTGCCTTTTGCACGTGCAGCTTGGCTGCTTAGGCCCATCAGACGGCTTACAGAATTGGAGTAATCAGCACCGTAAACTTCTTGCGCTACAACTTCTCCGCCGAGCTCGTGCCATGTTTCAGTAAAAGCTTCAGCTAAACGTTGCCCTAGTGAAGAAGCAGGGATAAGTAGGCCTGCGCCACGTAAACCCGCTTGATGAGCAAGGTGCGCAATTTGCTTTGCTTCGTCCTCAGGCGCTAAACCAAACTGATAAAAGTTGGGCGCATACGCATCGTTATTAGCGTAGTTGAGCACAAGTGTTGTAACAGGAGAGGAAAAGCTTTCTGCTAAGCGATCTACTTTATCCTTTTCTAAGGGCCCAATAATAAAATTAGCGCCGTCTAGTGTTGCTGCGGTAATAACGTCCTCAATATCATTAACGGAGGTATCATAGAAACGAATTTCAGGTACTAATTCGCCGCGGTAGCGAGCAGTATTAGCGGCGGTGAGAATGCCATCGTGGATGGCTAAGGCCGCGCGAGCCAAGGGGCCGCTCTCGGGTAGCAAGACGGCAATTTGACTCGGCTGTTGCAAATCAGCTGAAGCAAGGTTGGCCATGGTGTCAGGTAGGTTGCTGGCAGCAGGGTGGTGGGGCCATTTGTTTTGCCATTCGGTTAAGGCATGTGCTTGCCCTGCAAGGCCAATGGATGTGTCTTGGTGAATGTGGGCCAGTTCTGCCCAACCCTTTGTATTGCTATCGCTTGCATTCAGGTAGGGCTCTAGCTCGGTGGGAGAGAGCTGCATTAGTAATGCCCAAATAAACTCATTGTTATACTGTTGGTCTGGCTGAGATAAATCGCTTGCGATGTTAAAGCGAAAGCTCAAGCTGTTGTCATACTCGTCATTGAGCGCGTAGGCATCGGCTTGAAGTAGTAAATATTCGGCTGCCGTTTGCGCGCTCTGAGTGCTGAGTAGGCGAGCTAGTTCAGTGTCGTCGAGTAAAATAATGGCCTGGCGATGTTGGCCTAAACCTAAGTAGGTTTGTGCTTGTGTTTTATACCACGCAAGCTTTTGGTGGGAAGATAAGTCGTCTTTCTCCACTGTGTTGAGCACAGCTTGCGCATTGTCGGGCTGTTGCAGCTGCAGGTATTCGCGTGCCCAAGCTAAAGCAGTGTCACGGCTATGGCGAGGTGACATTTGCTCTAGCATGTCTAGCGCTTGAGTGGCCTCCACTGGAGCTTGAGAGCGTGTCTCAGTAAATGTAGTGCTAGTGGTACTACAGGCTGCTAGCAACAATGTAGAAATTAAAAAAACTAAAACAACACTAAATTGACGCATTCCTTAGGTCCATATTCTGTGAGTCAGGTGAAGTATTGTAGACGCCTAAAAAATATGCTTCCACGCTTATACCAAATTATTGCTTTCTCGAAGAAAAAGCATGATAGCTGTAATTGCTGTCGCGCATCGTTACTATGTGAGCCTTTGTTGATAACACATGGTGATGTATGGCAGGCATATTGTACGTAGTAAGCACTCCTATCGGTAATGTGGAAGACATGACGCAGCGTGCGCGCCGTATTCTGGCAGAAGTTGCGGTGGTGGCCGCGGAAGATACTAGACGTTCCGGTGCGCTGCTTGATGCCCTTAATATAGAAGCCTCTTTTGTGAGTTACCATGACCATAATGAGAAAGAGAGGACGCCACAGTTAATAAAGCGCTTACAGCAAGGTGAGAGCGTTGCTCTGGTGTCAGATGCTGGTACTCCTCTGGTGAGCGACCCAGGTTACCGTTTGGTGCGAGCCTGCCAAGAGGCGAACATTCAAGTGGTGCCGGTTCCTGGCGCGAGTGCTGTGTTGGCAGCATTGGCGGTGGCGGGGTTGCCCACGGATACGTTCGCTTTTGTGGGTTTTTTGCCAAATAAAGGGCGGCAGCGAGAGCAAGCAGTACGGGAGTGTTTGCAAAAGCGCACCACTTCTGTGCTGTTTGAGGCGCCTCATCGGGTTTTGGATTTGCTGCAAGTGTTTATAGAGCAAGGTGGCGGCGAACGAGAAATGACACTGTGCCGTGAGCTGACAAAGCAGTTTGAAACTATTCATAGGGCTACAGTGGCAGAACTAGCACACTGGGTGGCACAGGATGCTAACCAACAAAAAGGTGAAATCGTGTTGGTGTTGGCGGGTGCGCCTGAGGTGCAATTCGAACAGGCAGAATGGCAGCCTTTGGCGCGACGGTTGTTGCAAGAGTTGCCTGCAGCCCGTGTGGCTAAAGTGTTGGCCGATTTTACAGGCGAAAAACGTCAGGCTTTGTATCAATGGCTTACACAACAGGAAGAGTAGAGGCTTGCCACGGAGGTGTGAACGCCATACACTGTTTTTCCCAGCCAGACAGTCGCTGGCAGTATTAGTACTGCGAGAGGAAAGTCCGGGCTCCGTAGAGCAGGGTGCCAGATAACATCTGGGCGCTGCTTGGGCAACTAAGCAGTGACGGCTAGTGCCACAGAGAAGATACCGCCTTAGCTTGCTAGGGTAAGGGTGAAAAGGTGCGGTAAGAGCGCACCGCGCGTTGGGTAACCAAAGCGGCAGGGTAAACCCCACTCGGAGCAAGACCAAATAGGAATCCAACGGTACTGCTCGTACTGGATTCGGGTAGGTCGCTTGAAGCTTTTGGTGACGAAAGCTCTAGATGAATGACTGTCCACGACAGAACCCGGCTTATCGGCTGGCACCATTTTTTAAGCCTTGCCTAAATTGTAGTTAAATAAGGGCTAAGGCTTTACAACTTAAAGTAAATTCTAGGTTATCTATCTTAGGCTGTTGATGTTTGATGTCGACAGCCTTTTTTTGTTCTTTTTTTGTGCTTTTCTTCTTAGTGGCTTGATTTGTAAAGACTATTTTTACTTTTGAATGCTCTATTTGCTTGACGGTGATGCTTTGACAGCAATAGAGTGTCACAAAGTGGAGCGAAGTGGTGTAAAGTGGTTTTTGTGAGTCAAAAGTGGGTGGAAAAACCCGCTGAATGGGAAATCACCGGAAGTGGTTTTTGTAACTGGGAGAAAGCACAATGTTTAGTGGGCGCACGGCCCTCAACGTAGACGCAAAGGGAAGGATGGCAATTCCCACCCGTTATCGCGAGCGGCTTCAAGAAGCTTGCGACGGTCGTCTTGTGCTTACTCAACACCCCTATGACCGCTGTTTAGCACTGTATCCAGAAGATGCTTGGAATCGCGTGGCCCAGTCAGTGGCTTCTTTGCCTGATTCTTCGCCCGAAGTGCGCTACTTGAAGCGTCGTTTTTTAGGGCAAGCAGTGGAAGTGGATATGGATGGCAACGGGCGATTTTTAATCCCTGCCGAACTTCGTGATCTCATTCAACTTGATAAGAAAGCCATGCTAGTGGGGCAAATCACTCGTTTTGAAGTGTGGAGCGAAGTTGGATGGCAAGCAGAACAAGAAAAATACCAAGAAATCACCCCGGAGGAGATGCCAGTGGCTGTTCAGGAGCTGGCATTTTAATGATGGATACAGCGAATCAGTACGTACATGAAGCAGTGCTGTTGCGGGAAGTGTTGGAGTTATTGCCCACTGATCCTAACGGCGTTTATGTGGATGGTACTTTTGGGCGTGGTGGGCATACGCGAGCATTGTTAGGCCAATTGGGGCCGGAGGCGCGCGTATTTGGTATTGACCGAGATCCACAGGCCGTGGCCGTGGGGCAGCAGCTAGAGAAAGAAGACGCACGATTCAAAATGATAGCGTCTCGGTTTGATTGCCTGCCTAGGGTTGTGGAGCAAGCTGGTGAAAAGCTCTCGGGTGTTTTATTGGATTTAGGTGTGTCGTCGCCACAGCTTGATGATGCAGAGCGTGGCTTTAGCTTTTTACGTGACGGCCCCCTAGATATGCGTATGGACCCAAACAGTGGTGAAAGTGCTGCAGAATGGCTAGCGCATGCAGCGGAAGAAGATATTGCCAATGTGCTGTACCGCTATGGTGAAGAGCGTAAATCACGCTGGATTGCAAAGCGCATTGTGGAAACACGCAATGCTGCACCACTTACCAGAACGAGCGAATTAGCGGCTTTGATTACGAATGTGTTGGGGCGCGGAACACCAGGGAAACATCCGGCAACCCGTAGCTTTCAAGCAATACGAATTCATGTAAACCAAGAGCTAGCAGCATTAGAAAATGTATTAGAACAAAGTTTAGAAACTTTGCAGCCCGGCGGGCGTTTAGCCGTTATTAGTTTCCATTCTTTAGAAGACAGAATGGTGAAACTGTTTATGCGTGATGCAGCAGGCAGGGCGCCACAGCCCAGAA